>JAEEGH010008196.1_pt1 | contig 24802 bp, 27 predicted proteins | sample 9134181 | NCBI WGS metagenome assembly JAEEGH01 (sample SAMN16246544, study PRJNA631951) | gut metagenome | biome: gut microbiome; feature: rumen; material: DP-attached | host: Bos | place: Iran: Karaj | collected 2018-10
TTCTGCCGAAGAATTCAATGCCGCCCGGCAGCAGGCAGACGCTTTGTCAGTGGCAGACATATTGAACCAGCTGAAACAGGACGGCGTCAGCGACCGTTCGCTGCAATCGATCCTCCAACTTACGCCTTCTACCCTCTACCGTCTGAGATCCAGGATGACAGAGCCCACTGAATCTTTTGAGCGCTGTGTCCAAGTCCTTTACCAGGATTACCTATTGTTTGGAAAGCGATGGCCCGTCGTCCGCTGGAAATACAGAACCAGCTCCCAGATTGACATTTATCACGGCCAGCTGGATCCAGACAAAGAGCGGAAGATAGAATGATGTACATTGCCGGGGATAAGGTTTTTATCCCCGGCTTTTTCTTCTTAACTTTGAAAAGAAATCTGCATTTCTCAAGAAACAAGTGGAAAATGGATATTTTCTCTTCATTCTTAATCACCCTTGCCCAGCGTCAGCGAAATGAGAACGCGCTGTCTGACGTAACCTGGGCGATGTGCCAGGCCAGTCCGACTTTCCTTACGGAGTGGGTCCGTTTCTTTTTCAAGGATATGGACATTTCAGCCATCCAGAACATTGACCGGGAGGTGTATGCGGATGATGACAAGGGCAGCCGGGTCGATTTCTATATCGAAACGGCCGACGATCCGATGCCCTCTATCATCGAGGTCAAGATCTATGACACAAAGGATCATTTCGGCCAGTATGACCCCGCCTTCCACGTCGATCCTTCCCACTTCGGCCATATCACGAACTATCCGTTTAAAAAAGAAGGATATCCGATAGTCCGGCAGTGGGAACAGTTCTATGAAACTATTAAGAAAAGTCATTTCCCGGAAGGAGAGCGTTCACTCAAAGAAGCCTATTTGAATTATCTGAAAAGCGTTTGCAATATGCAAGAAATCGAAAGAATAAGTGATATTGAAAAGATGAGCAGCTTGTATGACCTGACCCGTCTTTTCAAACAATTAGTCCCTAGGGAGACGGACTTGTATACAGCCAAATGGTATAAGGATTATACCAGTGATGCTTCCAAGTATACCGCTCTGCAGGTGAACTACACTACGCATCCGGAGTGGAAGAATATATTCCCTGTCATCGGAGTCTGGTTCGACCCTCCGGGCCCGAGGATCTGCGCAGGTTTTTACAGAGATGGCGGCTGGGGAATGCCGGTAGTCAAGCATCTATATTCTAAACACGCATTGTGTAACTCTATTTCAACTGTCTATTGCAGGGTGACTAAGATTGAACCTAAGGAGGTCTTCTTTTGTCTTTCTGACAACGCCTTGCGCCGATTCCTTGAGGCCCCAACCGTTGACGGGCAACGAGCGATTCTCGCCGAGTTTTTGGACGAGGTCATCTCTTTCCCGACCAGGATTGACTGATTATTCGCGTTTGAAACCGTTCCCATTCTCATGAAAAAAGCCCTGTACATATTCCCACCATTGTCGGCGCTTCGCAAAATGGCCTTTCACAGGAGGGGGTTCTTGCGATTGAACCGCATTGACTATGCTACCGGTCAGATTTCGGAGAAACTGTACCGCTTCGGCAACATCTGCTTTACCCTGGCTGGAGTCTATTATTTCAACCTTTGGATTTTCGTCATCCTCATGATTCTGGGGCCCGTCTGTTTTTGGTAATCGCTGTCAGCATGTTTGATCTCACCGACATCTATTGCTTCCTGCTTATCTTGAGCGGCGCCATCTTGATCGTGGGTATCTTCGCGGTGCCCATCCTCTCGCTTACCTATTATGACAAGTGTCTCGACGAACAGGGACCGGATGTTTTCAAGGAGGATCATGAGAAGACGATGGCCAGTCTGAATCACATGCCGAGTTTCAAGGATTACGGGGATTATGAGGATACCGAAGATGACGGGGATTATTCCTACGAATACAAACCGATGGACCTGTACCGTTCCTCCTACGATGATCCCAATCCCGCGCGGGAGGACGTCTTCCGCCAGTATGACGAGTCCCGCCGCATCAGCGAGGACATCCAGCAGTTCCACGAATCCCATCCGGACGCGGACCTGAGCGACCATTACAACTGGGAGGACGTCCTGGATGCCCAGACCGACGGGTATCTGGATGATGATTCTTCTTCTTAACCTTTTGGTTTGTAATTCCCCCGCCAGCCATACCGCAAATCTTACCGCCATTTTACCTCAAATCTTACCGCCAAAATGCCACAAATCTTACCGCCAAGTTTTGCAATAATATTTGGTAGAATGCCGCAGAATGCCTAAATTGCGCAAGAATTAAACAGCGTGATTATGGACTACTTGAAAAGAGTCATTGATGACCAGTTGCAGGATTACCTGGATGCCTTTGGAGCCGTCAATATAGAAGGCCCCAAATGGTGCGGAAAAACCACCACGGCAAAGCAGAAGGCTGCCAGCATCATCGAGCTGCAGGACACCGACAAACGGGAAGAATACCTGGCTACCGCACTCACCAAAGCGTCTCTCCTGCTGGAAGGCGACACGCCCCGACTGATTGACGAATGGCAGGATGCCCCCACCCTCTGGGATGCCGTCCGCGTGGCTTGCGACCGCCGTCAGAAGCCCTCGCAATTCATTCTCACCGGATCAGCTGCGGCCAATACGGACGAGACCGCCCACACCGGCACCGGCCGTATCGCCGACCTCACGATGTATCCCATGAGCCTGTACGAATCCGGCGAATCCACCGGAGACATCTCACTGGAGAGCCTTTTCAATAATCCCAAGACGGATCTGGGTGCCCGCTCAAAGATGGGTGTAGAAGACCTTGTCTTCGCGGCTTGCCGTGGGGGATGGCCTGCAGCCCTGCAACCCAAGACTGATCGTGGCAGACTCCTCGTAGCCAAGAATTACGTCAAGACCGTCTGCGACAAAGACATCTCCAGGGCCGCCAAGGAAAAACTCGACCCCAAGATCGCCAAGGCCATTCTTCGCTCCTATGCCCGAAACGTCTCCACCGTGGTGGACAAATCCACCATCCTTGCCGACGTAACGGCCAATAACGATTCTCTCTCCCGCAGCACATTCGATAAATACGTGTCCGCGTTGGAGAAACTCTATGTCATCCAGGACATTGGTGCATGGAACCCTTCCATCCGTTCCAAGACCGCCATCCGCAGCGGCGAGAAGCGCAGTTTCTGCGACCCTTCCGTCGCCGCGGCCTCTCTGGGCCTCGGCCCAGGCCAACTGCTCACCCAGCTCAAGACCTTCGGTTTCATCTTCGAATGCATGTGCGTCCGGGACCTCAAAGTCTATTCCGCTCCGCTTGACGGTGAAATCTCCCACTACCGTGACCGCTACGGATTGGAAGCCGATATTGTCCTGCATCTGGAAGATGGCCGCTACGCTCTCATCGAATGCAAACTGGGCAGCGCGGAGATAGAAAACGGTGCCGGGCACCTTAAAGAGTTGGTGGACCTCATCCGGAAACATAACGAAGCAGAAAAGCAAGTTCCCCTGCGTGAGCCGGACCTCCTTATGGTCATCACCGGTGGCGAGTACGCTTATACTCGCCCTGACGGTGTCCACGTCATCCCCTTGGCTTGCCTAAAGGGTTAATCACGTTAGGCCAGTAAGATCGGAAACGTGTTATAATAGGAAGACATTTCATCATGATCGGAAAATACCCAGTCATCACCCTCTGCGGCAGCACACGCTTCAAGGAGCAATTCCTCGAAGCGCAGAAGCGCCTGACGCTGGCGGGGAACATTGTCATCAGCGTGGGGCTGTTCGGGCACAGCGGGGACAAGGAGGTGTGGACCGAGGGCACGAAGGAGATGTTGGACGACATGCACAAGCGCAAGATCGACATGGCGGATGCCATCTATGTGATCAACGTTGGCGGGTACATCGGGGAGAGCACGCGATCGGAAATCGAGTATGCTATTCGGACTGGCAAGGAAGTACTTTATCTTGAGGGCTAGGGTTTTAGAACCGGTCACAAACTGTGACCTCTAAACTATTTCCGTCAGGATGCCTAACTCCAGGGCTTCTTCGGCCGTGATGAACCAGTCCTGCTTTTGCTGGATGACTTGGTGGAGGCGTTCTTCCGTGATCTTGGTTTTCGATTTGATCACCTTGAAAATCATTTCATTGATACGGCTCACTTCAGCTATGGTCTCTTCCATATCGCGGAGGGTACCGATAGAATTGCCGGAGACCTGATGGATCATGAAGGTGGTATTGCGGTAGCCTTTACGGACTTTCGCGCCAAGGGCGACGATGATGCCCATGGACATTATTTTCCCGGTGCAGACAACCTCAACGGGCGTCTGGGACGCTTCGATGACGTCATATAGGGCGAGCCCGTGGATTACCGTTACCATCTAAACGATGGAGACCAAAAACCAGACAAAAAGAAATGGCGTTTCATAAGAACCCAGTAATCGCCCTCTGCGGCAGGTCCTCATAAGTGGGAAATAATACTATTTCTTAACGTAGGCCGTGGAACGGCCGCTTCCCACTTTGACAATAAAACCTGACGCCACAAGATCGGACAAAGTGCGTTCGATGGTAGTCAAGCTGATGTCCGGGCAGACCAGGGCGATCTCTTTCTTGGTAATCTTGCCGGGAGTACGTTCAATGACAGCCTTGATGCGTTCAGGTTTGGACACCCTGCGGTGGCGAAGGTATTCCACGCGGCCTTCGAATTCATTATAAGCCTTGGCTACTACGCCCAGCATATACTTCAGGAAAGGAAGATAATCATTCCCATTCTCATGCCAATCCCGGGAGCTTGCCTGCAGGGCTTCGTAGTAGGAATCCTTGCTCTTCTCTATGAGCATTTCAAGACTGATATACTTGCCAACGTTGAATCCGGCCCGGTACAGCAGAAGCAACGTCAGGAGTCGGCTCATGCGCCCGTTGCCATCATTGAACGGGTGGATGCAAAGGAAGTCCAGAATGAAGATGGGAATCAGAAGCAACGGGTCGTAAGTTCCTGCTTCGACCGCATCGTTGTATCTGGAACAGAGGTTCATCACTGCTTCGGCTGTCTGGAATGCCGGGACCGGACGGAAACGGACAGTTTCCGTGCCGTCGGCATGTTTTTCAGCAATGATATTGTCCGAATTCTTATATGCGCCACCCGCTATGCTACTGCTGAAGGAATACAGGTCCCGGTGCATCTGGAGGATGGTGTTGGGGCGTGGGGCTATGTATTCGTAGGACTCATGAATGGTGGCTAACACGTCGCGGTAGCCGGAGATCTCTTCCTCGTTCCGGTTGCGGGGCTGGACCTTCTCCTGAACGATGGCCCTCAGGCGCTCATCTGTTGTATAGATACCCTCGATTCGGTTGGACGAATCGGTACTCTGAATCTTAGCCACATCCACCAGGGCAGTGAGCACGTCAGGCTCCGCCTCGATGAACAATTCCTGACGGCCGCGACATTCGTGGAGGCGGGTCAGCAGGGCAACCACCTCAGGAGTGAGGAGGTCTTTGGGGCGGCTGGTGAAATCGTATTCGTGCATAGCGCGAAGGTTTTATACTGCAAATATAGCTTTTTCTGCCTCATTTCACAATTATCTGCATCAAATTTGACAAAATGATGCAGAAAAGGAGCAGAATGAGGCAAATTGATCGAATGGTCCAAGTCTTGACTTTTGCCTTGCAAACTTTTGGAATCCCCGTCCCGGAAACGGATCTTTGCGTATATTTGCGTAAACGATGAGAACCCACACTGACATCCGCATCAAGCAACCGGTCCCTTTCCTACGGGGTCGGAAGGTCTTGTTCCTGGGAAACGGCGACGCGCTCCCCCGCTCTTCCATCGAGGATAGCCTGGTGGACCTGCGCCGGGAGTTGCGGCAGGTGAAGTACAAGTTCCTCTATCTTCCCGAGTTGGTCGAAGGACTCTCGCCGGAGTTGCTGCGGTATATGTTCCCCGGACTGGGAGAGCGCGTCTTCGCCGAAGACCTGTACCGCCAGATCCGCTCGCGCATCGGCTTGGGCGATGAGGCGGGATTCCTGTACCGGCAAGGGGGCGGGACCTGGTTCCACGCCATTCCTTCGGAGATGGGAGTGGATCCCGGAGCAGCGGTATCGGCATTTCTTTCCGAGTTGGTAGAGCGGCAGGATGAACTCGACCGGGCGGCAGCCCGGAAGACGGCGGCGCGGAAGGAGTACCGGCAATGTCAGGCGCCGCAGGATCTGGAGGATGCGATTCAGTTCTCGTTCGATACCCTGGAGGCTCCCACGGAGGCGCCGGAACCGCGGGCTCGGGGGCAAGTCCGGGAGGATGTGCTGGATCCGCAGGTCCAGGCCTTGCTGGATTACTGGAAGAAGTTCAGCGGGAAGCAGAATGTCACGCTGGATGGGCTCCGGGACCTCCTGGATTACAAAGCCCCGCTCAGCCATCTGACCATCACGCCTTCCAACCGGATCTTTCTTTCGGATCTGGAGGGCCGTCCGGAGATTGTACTCGACGACCTGACGAAGGCTTTGTTTTTCTTCTACCTGCGTCATCCGGAGGGCGTCGTTTTCAAGGAATTGCAGTTTTTCGAAGAGGAGATCTACCGCATCTATCTGAGCGTCACGAACCGCGATAACCTCGTCGCGCTTCGCGCGAGCGCCGTTTCCCTGGCGCATCCCTATAGCACGACCCGCGACGCTTGCGCATCGCGCATCCGGGGGGCGTTCCGCAATATTTTCGACGACCATATTGCCCGGAACTATTATATCAGCGGAACGCAGGGGGGTGTCATGGGCATCCCCCTGGACCGCGATCTCGTCATTTGGGAAAGGCGCTAGTCGTCGGCACGCAGGCACTGGCGGCTACTGGCGCCGGATCAATTCTTGTCGTCCGGGTCGAACAGGTCTTCCGCTTCTCCCAAATCCATTTTGAAATATGTCATGTCGGCCATCCGGGTGAAGGCCTTTTTGCAACGGAGGCTCATTTCAGCCATGCCGTCAGGAGTCGTGTCGTAGTTCATCGCATTCCTGATATTAAGGCCGTGTGCGACTTCAACGGCATTTTGATTGGCGCCGATGTAGGCCAGCGCCCAGCCTTTCCCGCGGAGGCGGCTGACGAGGTTCTTGATGATGTGGCCGGAGTATTCCTGGGAGGAGTTCTCCATTCCGTCCGTGATGACGGTCGCCATGACCTTGTCGTCCGCGTGGACCAGGGTCTCCAGGTCGGTGAGGGTCTTGCCCATCGCGTCGTAAAGGGGCGTGCAGCCGCCGGGGACGTAGTCGCGTTCCGTGAAGGGCTCGACGGTGTCGATGGGCACGCGGTCGCGGCGCAGTTTGACGCCACTCATTCCGTTTCCTTCAAAGGTCACGATGGTGACGAAATGGCGCTGATCGGGATAGGTTTCCTGATTCTTGCGGATGCCGCTGAGCACTTCGTTCATGCTGGTGATGGCTTCACTGTAGATGGACGACATGCTGCCGCTTTCGTCCAGGATGATTACGTTGTAGATGTTCATGAGTCGGTGATTTTATTGGGTTATTTCACCGCAAATATATGTCGCAGTCCTGGGCTTGCCACGATATCTGCAAGCCTTGCAGATATTTGGAAAACTGGGAAATAATGGGAATCTTTGCAGAAACTCTTGCAGACTGATATTGAGGGGAATTGGGTCCCTCCAGAAGTGCTTTCTGTCAGGAGTTTTTTGGACGGAAGAGTGGAAAGGCTTGCCGCCGCCCCGGGATATCACGGAGTCAGTATGAGGGATTCGCCATCCTCACGTCCAACTTTTTCAAGGATGGCAGAGCTGGACTTCGATATTAGATTCGTTCCTCGAAGTGAGCCAACGCCTTAACAGGTGCCCTCTGTCAATCCTCCAGGCCATCAAAACTGACGTCAGCGAGAGTCATTCGCTGTTCAGTTTGGGTGGCCTTTTTTCATGATGTCACAGATTGTGATATCATGATGAAAGGCGGTAGTGTTGTTTGCTCTTTCTAAAAAGAGTATTAACTTAGCAAAAGAAACCTAGCGAGTCTACGGATTCGTGCTGCGGGGGGAGGTAAAACTCTCTACCGCTTTTTTTTATTCTTCTTACTCCGGTTTAAAGAGAAAACGACTATATTTGCTATAGCAAGACGGTCGTGAAATCGGCCGGTAATGAAATCAGGAGCATCAGGCTTCCCTTTCAGGGTAGCAGTTCCCTTCACAACGAGATAACTATTCTTTCATCCAAGACCAGGAAACCTCCTGGTTTATTGGCATTTACGCACCTAAACAACATGACTATGGAGATACCGCAGGGAAATACCCGGGAAGACAATAAAGCCCGAAAACAAATCATCAAAGACTATTACGCATCCTGGATTGCATTACATCCTGATAAAAGAATATGGAATGACTCCCTCAAGAGTTTTATCTATGTAAAAGGACAGTCGATCAATGAAACGGCTGGCCATGCATCACTATCATTTGAGTCCACACAGGCAGTACTGCAAATGACTGAAATACTACAGAAAGCAACCGTTAAAGAAACATGGGCGCCAAAACATGGTAATAAAAACCAAAAGCCGTATTCCAAGATGCATCTACTTCGCTGGAAGAACTACAGACTAATTATTGGGTATCAGAAATCCAGAGATGAGTGGGTCCAGTACTATATCGGTAGCGAACAAATAAAAAAAGCCGTCAGGTAACGGCTTTGGAAGTGGGGCTCGGATCAAGAAATCTTGAAAGGGTTGTCATCCCTTACGCGAATTCCCCTTCGACGAATCCTAGTGCAAAGGTAAGGACAATTATGGATTCTGCAAATATATTTACAGACTTAAGGTCACGAAGGGATAACGTCCGTTTGCTTTTGGGCCGGATTATTTGTATATTTGATTGTTGATAAACGCGTTGTATGCCCAAGAAATCCATACGCTTCTTCAACGACCGCGAAGTCCGTGCTGTTTGGGATGAGGGCCACTCGAAGTGGTGGTTCTCAGCTGTTGATATCGTCCGGGCCATCAATGATGAAGATGACTACAAGAAATGCCGGAACTATTGGAAGTATTTGAAGGGGAAGATGGCAAAGGACGGCATTGAACTGGTTAGCGTCACTAACCAGTTCAAGTTTCAAGCACCCGATGGCAAGCAGCGTGCAGCGGATGCACTAGATGCTGTGTGTGTGCAAACGCTGGCCAAGCATTATCCCAACAACCGGGCTGGCGCATTCCTGGACTGGTTCACCTACAGCGACAATACCATTGACGGACAGAGCAAGAAGAAGGCGTATTCCCTTTTTGAGAGTGGTTTGCTGGACTCGATGGAGCCGGGAAGTATCCGGTGCTTGCAGCAGATCCACGCTTACATTTTTGGAGGCCTGTATGACTTTGCCGGGAAGATCCGTACCAAGAATATAAGCAAAGGTGGATTTACCTTTGCCAACGCGCTACACTTCCCTACTATTCTGCCTACCATTGAAGCGATGCCTGAAACGACTTTCGATGAAATAGCAGACAAGTATGTTGAAATGAACGTTGCCCACCCCTTCATGGAAGGCAACGGCCGCAGCACCCGTATCTGGCTGGATCTGATGCTCCGCCGTTCCCTGAAAAAGTGTGTGGACTGGAGCCGCATCGATAAGAATGCCTATCTGGAGGCCATGCGCCGGAGTGTCGTGGATCCGGCGCCCATCAAAGCCCTTTTGGCGGGCGCCCTCACCGACAAAATCAATGACCGAGAGACCTTCATGAAGGGCATCGACTATTCCTACTACTACGAACAAGGAGAATAAATGACTTTCCTCATCGAATCCCTTATCGCCTGCGCGGTTTTTACGCTGTTTGTGTTCCTGATGTCCAGGGACCCGGTCAAGACCATTTTCAACTATCCCCCGGCTATCATTGAGCGTTGCGACAAGCTGGGGCTGGTGGACGCGAGTAATAAGCCGGGCGGCGTGGCGTTCTATGCCAAGAAAATCTGTGCAATGGTTCTGTTCGGCGTGCTGCTGGCCATCCCCGCAGCGCTGGTCGCCGGAGTAATCGTCATTCTTTGACGGATCCTATTTTTCGGCTAAGACACGCACCAGGTCGTCCAGACTGCCCACGACCCGGTCGAAGAGTTTGTACATCAGTTCCGGCTCCACCATCTCGGGGATGTAGGCGATGACGCGGCGTCCGGCGCCGGCCATCCAGCCGGCTTCGGTATGGGCGCTGCGGCCGCACGGGAGAACCAGGACGCAGGTATCTGCGGCTTTCAGGGCTTCCAAATCGGCCGCGAACTGGCGTTCGGCCAGCGGGTGGCGCAAGCCTTCCTCGTATTCCCGGAAGGTCCAGTTCGGGGCATTTTCGTCCACGTCGGTCCAGTGGAAGCCGTTGCCGCCGTGGGGCGGATTGCGGAAATCATAGACGGAGAAGCCTTCCACCCGGAGGCGCTTGACGACATCTTCGTAGTAGGGATTTCTCCAACTGGAGGCAACGTAGATCATGGCTGTGCGGGGTTTGGTTTGTTATCGTCGTTCCCACTTCCATATCCCGGTCCATCCGGCTCATTCAAATAATGCTGATGAGTATGGGTGGGGACACCATAGCCACTGACATACGTGAGGGTGGATTGTAAAATATCGAGGTGTAAGGCATTTTCCAAACGGGCGATAGTCTCCAACGTCATATTGGAACTGCCTTTCAACAGATTGGAAATGTATTGCTGCGAGCAACCCATCCGTCGCGCCAACTCCGCCTGGGTAACAGATTGCTCATCCATGCTCTCCAATACTTGCATCGTAATGCATCTCGCATACCTGAGCCAGAATTCATTGTCCCGGCGCCATTGCGCCTGCTCGCGCCAACGTGACGGCGTGGGCGACTTATGCGCTTCCAAAAAGTCAATTGCCTTGCTCATTTTCTAAATAATCATTAAAGCCATCCATATCAAATACGCCATTATCTACCAATAGGTTTCTAACACGCTCCATCTTGGCGAGTTCTTCAAGAGTATGGCTACGCTCTGACATAGAAGCCGTCAACTTGATTGCACCACCCGTGATCAGGTATACTCCGGATTCAATCTTTATCGCATAGATTCTCAGCCAGGATTGATGACGTAAGCCGCCATCTCCCTTTGCTTTCTCCCGGCCAAGTTTCATTTCAGAGAAACGGCTATTCTCTAAATGCTTAAACAATAGATCCAGATTGGCATCGGGAGTTATATCCAGCATCAGGCACTCCAGTCTTCTTGCCTCATCCATAGTTTCCATTACAGCTTCATATACATCTGTAATATGGAAATAAGCCGACAAATCGGCAATATTCTCTTTGAAGAACGCCCTAAGCCAGTTCATATCGTACCAGTTTGAGAAAAGGATATCGAAGCAATTGCTCTCCTCTCCATCATACCGTACCGCCCAAAGCCTCTTATCCTCAAGTATCTGGTCAAATGTCATAGGTCAAGATTCTTTTTGCAAAGATAACATCAATATTTATATTGTACAATATTTATGTTGATTATTGTCGGATAATTATAGTGGAGTATTCTTCTCGCCTGTAGTTGGATTCTTCATTCGTCTTTCAGTCTCCCGAAATCGTCCCAGCCGGGCTGCATTTTGCCGTTGTGGCAGTCGCGCACGAACCGTTCGAGGGCTTTTTGGGCTTCCGTTTCGCGGTCGGAGGCGCGGTAGTGCTGGATGAAGTCGACCCGGATGCGGCGGTAATTCTCCGGGAAGGAGAGATAGGTCTCCCAGGCTTGCGGGTCCGCGCGAAGGACATCCAGGACCCATTCTTCGAAGACGAACAGGTTGGGATCGAGGTCGGGCGCCGCTGCGAGGCCCGCCGGGGTCATCTCGCCCAGTTTGACCAGACGCCGGCAGCGGATGAGATTGCGCTCGCACCAGTTGCTCTTCTTGCGCCTGGGGGTGAAATGCTGGACGGGCTTGCCGTCGTCGATGCTTTTCATCGTGCTGTCGATCCAGCCGAAGCAGAGCGCCACCTCGACGGCGTCCACGTAGCGCACCACGCCGGGGCAGTCGGCTTCCGCCCGGTTGATCCGCAGCCAGAAATCGGGCGCGGTCCGGTGGTTCTCCTGATACCAGCGGTACAGATCCTCGCGGGTGTGTATGTCCAGCAGGTTGGTGACTTCCATACGGGCAAAGATATCCCTTTTTGCCTTATTCTCGCAAAAAAAGCGTAACTTTCGGACCAAATTGAAATCCGTATGAATACCACCTCCTTCAAGGTCCCGGTCCTCTTCCTCGCCGCGCTCGCCCTTTGCGCCTGCGCCCAAAAGGCTCCGAAGGTTCCGGCCATCGATCTGGCCAATCTCGACACGTCCGTCTCCCCCGGCGAAGACTTCTATGCCTACGCGACCCGCGGCTGGCAGGAAGCCCACCCGCTCAAGCCCGAATTCTCCCGCTACGGCTCCTTCGACGTCCTGGCGGAGAACAATGAAATCCGCCTCAACGAGCTCTTCCAGGGGCTGACGAAGAGCAAGGCCGCGCCCGGCAGCGACGACCGCAAGATCGCCGACCTCTATACCATGGGCCTGGACTCCGTCCGCCTCAACGCGGAAGGCATCGCTCCCGTGAAGCCCTTCCTGGAGGCGCTGGAGAGCGTCACGGATCCCGTTTCGTTCGCAGAGGCAACCGGACGCCTCGAACTGGACGGCATCGGCAGCCTGTGGGGTGCCTATGTCGAAGCGGACATGATGGATAGCGACCACAACGTCCTGTACCTCGGTCCCAGCGGCCTGGCGATGCGCAACCGCGACTACTACCTGCTGCCCGAGCACGCCGCCCTGCGCGACGGCTACAAGGCCTTCATCGAGAAGGTCTTCACCCTGGCCGGCTATGACAATGCCGTGGAAATCGCCGCCGACGCCTTCGACGTGGAGATGGCGGTCGCCGTCCCCTACTGGTCGATGGTGGAGCAGCGGGACATCGCCGCGATGTACAACCCGATGAGCAGCGAGCAGATCTGCGCCGCCTGGCCGGAACTGCACTTCGACCGCTATTTCGCCGAAATGGGCATCCCGGCCCAGGAGAAGGTCATCGTGGAGCGTCCCGTCTTCTTCGACGCCCTGAATACGATGTTCAAGACCATCGATCCCGCCAAACTGCGTCACTACCTGCAGTCCAACCTGCTGCGCGGCGCCTGCGGGTCGGTCAGCGACGAGTTCTATGCGGCCTCCTTCGACTTCTTCTCGAAGCAGATGGCCGGCGCGCAGGAGCCCAAGCCGCGCTGGAAGCGGGCGATGGGCGTTCCCAACGCCGTGCTGGGCGAAGCCGTCGGCAAGATGTATGTCGCCAAATACTTCCCCGAGAAGGACAAGGAATGGATGCTCGGCATGGTCCGGAACATCCAGAAGTCCCTCTCCGACCACATCGCGGCCCTCGACTGGATGAGCGACTCGACCAAGGTCCGCGCCCAGGAGAAGCTCGCCGCCTTCACGGTCAAGATCGGCTATCCCGACAAGTGGAAAGACTACTCCAAACTGGACATCGACCCGACCGTCAGCTATTATGAGAACGCGCGCCGCGCTTCCCGCTGGTATTCCGAGGACAACCTGTCCAAGCTGGGCAAGCCCGTGGACCGCGAGGAATGGGGCATGACACCGCAGACCGTCAACGCCTACTACAACCCCACGACCAACGAGATCTGCTTCCCCGCCGGCATCCTGCAGCCGCCGTTCTACAATCCGGACGCGGATGACGCGGTCAACTACGGCGCCATCGGCGTCGTGATCAGCCACGAGATGACCCACGGCTTCGACGACCAGGGCCGCCTCTTCGACAAGGACGGCAACATGAACAACTGGTGGACCGAGGCCGACGCCGAGGCCTTCAAGGCCAAGACGGAAGTGCTTGTGAAGCAGTTCGACGAGGTCGAGGTCCTGCCCGGCGTGCACGCCAACGGCGCCGCGACCCTGGGCGAGAACATCGCCGACCACGGCGGCCTGCGCATCGCCTACAGCGCGATGGAAGACTCCTTCGGCGGTCAGCGTCCCGAGCCGATCGACGGCTTCACGCCCGAGCAGCGTTTCTTCCTGGCCTATGCGACCGTCTGGGCCCAGAACATCACCGACGAGGAAATCCAGCGCCGCACCCTGATCGATGTCCACTCGCTCGGCGAGAACCGCGTCAACGTCTCCGTCCGTAACCTGGATGCCTTCTTCGAAGCCTTCGACATTAAGGAAGGCGACAAGATGTGGCGTCCCGAATCCGAGCGCGTCACCATCTGGTAAAGCTGTATGATTTCTTCCGACCCTTCCGGTAAGCCCGTGGGGGATCTGGCACGCGGCGGGGGCGTCATCGAAACGCATCCGCTCGAGCCGTTTCTCCCTGCGGATGCCACCATCCTGTTCCTGGGGAGTTTCCCGCCGCCGAGAGAGCGCTGGTCCATGGAGTTTTTCTACCCCAATTTCAGGAATGATTTCTGGCGAATCCAGGGACTGATCCATTTCGGCGATCCGAAGTATTTTGAAGACCGTCCGGAAGACGGGTCCAAGCCGGTCCGCTTCGACCGGGGGCGCATCATCGCCTTCTGCCGGGAGATGGGGCTGGCCTTCTATGACACGGCCCGCAAGGTCCGCCGGCTGAAGGGCAACGCCAGCGACGCGTTCCTGGAGATCCTGGAATCGGCCGACCTGCCGGGCATGCTCGCCCGGATGCCGGATTGCCGAACCCTCGTCACTACCGGCGGCAAGTCTTCCGAGGAGTTGCAAGCCATACTCGCCCGTTTGGGGACCCAGACCCACATTCCCGCTCCCGGGACCTTCGTAGACACGGTATGCGGAGAGCGCCCCGTCCGCTGGTGGAGGATGCCATCTTCCTCGCGTGCCTATCCCCTGTCGATCGCCGGAAAGACAAAGGCCTATTCCCTTTTGTGGGAACAGGGTGCCCCAACACGGGTTTAACGTTGGGGGGACTCATGTAGAATTGCGGCTCCTGTTGTATCAACATAGTTGCCAGTATCCAGATAGCCGATTAAGGAATCTGCGATTTGTGATAAGGGATCCTTTATCTCTGCTATTTTACTATCCGTATAGACATATTCCTTCATTTCTACTTCAGCATCTGCCTTAAAAGTGCTCTTATGCCATCTCTTTTGGAGTACAATACTTAAATTGCTATCCCCATTAATGTTTCCTTCCTTGGAGTAGTTCTTTGCATCGGCATTATGCGAGCTCGCCCTAATGGTAACAATCATATCGTCATCAATCTCAAAGGCAGCATACCTACTGGGGTTTCCACCTCGTCTTTGTCTATCAGAAACTGCCTCTACCCCTATAGCTATCCACAAATCTGTAAGAAATCCTTTTACACTGTTTATTCCCTTCCATTTTTTTGCCAGATTCTTCAATCGAAACTTGGTTTCCTCAACATCTGTCCGTATCTTTGCAACGTTGGATGATTGAGACGCTTTTAGTGGATTTGGTCCTGCGGACGGCTTGCCGTAAGAGATATTGTCCAACTTTTTAGTCATAGATCAAACGTTTTTCAAAGAACCTTTGATGGCAATAAAAAACGCATCTTTTAGGTGCGTTTTTTCTTTTCATTTACTATCTTTGCGCGCTATTTTTTACACCATGCAAGGACTTTGGACGGTACTGCTGCTGATTGGCTCCAACATCTTCATGACGCTGGCCTGGTACGGCCATCTCAAGCTTTCCGAAATGCACATCACCGACAGCTGGCCGCTGATTCTGGTCATCCTGTTTTCCTGGAGCATCGCCCTGCTGGAGTATTCCCTGATGGTCCCGGCCAACCGGATCGGGTCCCGGATCAATGGCGGTCCCTTCAGCCTGGTCCAGCTCAAAGTCATCCAGGAAGCGGTCTCGCTGACGGTCTTCACCGTCATGGTGATCCTCCTCTTCAAGGGCGAATCCCTGCAGTGGAACCATTTCGTCGCCTTCGGTCTCATCATCCTGGCGGTGTTTTTTTGCTTCCTGAAATAGCCTATTCGTACAGGGCCATCAGTTCGTCGCACACATCCTCCAACTGGCCTTCCGTCCAGTCATACACCCGCAGGTAATAGTCCTGGAGGTTTCCAGAAGGGTGGATCAGGTTGATCACGTCGATATCCTGGTAACAGCGGCCGTCCGGTGCCGTGCCGGCGCTTCCCGTATAGGAATGCGTGGCGGTAGGCCCGCTCCAATAGATGCTCCACATTCCCCGGTAGGGGAAGAGCGTCTCCGGATAGGGATGTTCCCCTTCGTACCACACGCTGCCCGCAGACCAGTCCTCGATGTCATCATCATACCAGTCCGTCTCAAGCAGAGACTCATCCATCTCCTCATAGACATACACCGACACGCTCGTCCCGCGCTTGAGGCCGTCGCCCACCGCCGGCACGTGAAGGCCGATGGCAGAGGAAGTACCCCTTTCGTTGATGGTATAATAGGAGTTGCCCAACTGGATCGTATTCGGATCCATACTGACACGGAATGGCAGGTGGAAATGCCCGTTGACGTCGGGGTCCTCATCGTCATAATCGATGAAGGAGAAATGCCCCGCAGCCGCCGGCGGGCAATACACCCCCGGACAGAGAAAGCGCCGTGTCACGGCATACGGCCGGAAACCGCCGGTCGTCATATTCGTCGTCTCTGAGAAGCCGCCGGGCCCGGCGAGATAGGAGCAGACCGCCAGGCAGAGATGCACGGTCGCATCCCCCATCGTGAAATAGACATATTCATTCTGCGAATTGCGCGCACGGGCCAGGATGCGCCCGGGGCCGCGCAGGTCGTATGCACTCCCGCTGATCAGGCCCGTATACGGAATAGAGACCTTGATGCGGTATTTCCCGGGCTCGGTGGCGGAGGGGACGAAGGAGGCGGAGCCCCCGTATTGCTTGAAGCCATAGTCCGGGCTGTAGTACTGCCCCTTTCGGGAGAAAGCGACCTCCAGGCCCGAGAACAGCGAAGGGTCCAGGGCGAAGGATCCGGCGCTGAGGATCTCGATGCAGCCACCGGGGTCATGGTCCGGCATATAGCTGCGATTCTCCCCTTCGAAGACAATCCCCGAGGGCAGGATGACGGCATTCTTGCTGTCCTGCACGGCCGGGGTCCCGGCGCAGAAGATGAAGGCCGTCCCGAAAGGCACGCCGGCTGTCCGCAGGGTCAGGGTCCCGTGCTGGGGATAAGTGGCGCCGCCGATGCTGTACTCCCCTGCCGTGAGCGTTTTCCCCGTCAGGGAGAAGCCCGGCGGGGCAAGGGCGCTCCGGTCGGCAATCTCATCCGCCGAGGAGATGCCCCGCGCGGCGAAGGGAATGGTCAGGGTGCCGGTGGTCGGCAGATAGACGGCGCCCTCGACGTCCAGCACGAAAGCGGGCCCGGCGCCGAGGCGCAGGCCCAGGGTCTGCTTCCGGTTGCGCGGGACGTCGAAATTCCCCTGGGCGCCGCCCAGGTCCGTACCCGGATAAACCGAATAGTCCATCATCCGGCGATTGTTGAATTCGTCGCCAGCCTCCACGCGAATGCGCAGGCAGGAGCAGAGGCTGAGGTCGTTACCGGGCACACTTTCCACGGAATACCAATTCGCCGCCGGGGTCTTGTCACCCTGGCAATTCTCTGGCAGATAAATCGTTACGGCATTGTCCGGACCGCCGACGGCCAGGCGCAGCAGGTCATTTTCGGTCGCGAAATCCATCTCCCGGAGTTTGGCGGGGTTGGTTTGGGAAAAACCTTCCTGGAAGAAGGGGACCTCGGTGTTGGAGCGCCCCGAGCGCAGGTAGGCCGCCGTGACGCTGAGGCCGGTCCCGGCGAAGAAATCCTTGTCCAGATAGATCTCGTAGCGGGCGAAGAGTTTCCGGACGGGGACCGTCAGGACGTCGTCGTCCGCGGAGAGCACCCGCCCCTGCAGGACGCCGGCCATCGGAATGCCGTAGCCGCTCTCGTCCAGTCGGGCGAAATCCATGTCGGAAGGGCAGGAGAAAACCAGGCCACCGATGAGATCCTCCCGCGTCAGGGACGGGTCCGAGGCGTATGAGCTCAGGTCGAGGGAGCCGTAATTGACCGCCGCATAGATATCGAGCGGACGCCCGGCAGGCAGGGACCAGGCGAAGTCCGTCTCGTCGGAGAACTTGACACAGGGCTGCCCCCCGCTGAGGATGACGGCTCCGGTGGCGTGGTCGAAGGCGAAAAGCGCCGCCTTGTAGAAGCGTTCCGCGCCGCTCACGGAGAGTTGGGAGCGGGTGACTCCGGATGATCCAGCGCCGGTCTCAGCATCGTCTGCGGCCAGCAACAGGCCGACGGTCACGAAGGGCGTCTCTTCCGGCAGGGGCGGCACCGGCGCTTCGCGTACGCATCCCGCCAGCAGCAGGGCGGCCCAGGAGAGTAAAACGATATTCTTCTTCATAGGATTAGAGAATGATGGTCCCGCCGTCTTCCCAGCCGTCGTCGGAGACGGAGAAGAGCAGCGCTAGCGAATTGGGGGTCTCCGTTTCCGGATCCGCAGCCCCGAGGCCCGTGATCACGGCTTCCTCGATAATGTACGAGTGGTTGCGCGCCATCTCCGGAAGGGACGCGACATAGTACTGGGTCTGGGAGCCGATCCGCGCTTCGATGACCAGGCGGGTTGCGCGTTTGGCCCAGGCAGCTTCGCGCGTGTCCTCGGCGGCAGGTGTCGGATTCGGGAGACTGTAATAGGTGTATTCCGTTCGGTGGGAGCCGCCCTGGGCGATCTGCGCCCCGATGTTGCGGTCGCCCAGCAGGGCGTCCGGGCAGGCGGGCGAGGTGCAGGAGCCTGGGGCGTGCCAGCCCATCGCATTGTACCAGCGCCCGCGGTCGCTGTCGAGCCCGGAGAAGTCCGGATCCGCGCCCCAGGCCGTCCGCGAGGGCACATTGTCCAGATAGACGGCGTCCAGGGTGAATGGCAGAGCGGCGAGGCCCGCGTCCGTCAACCGCAGCGTCACTCTCCGGAGCAGGACTTTCGACACCAGCCGCGACGCCTGGATGGCAACCGAGGCCGGCCCTTCACCGACGGTGAAACTGAGGGCGCTGTACATCTCCAGGGCGCCCCGCGCATTGTCGGCGAGGAAAGCGGTCTGCCCCTCGAGGGCGCTCTCGGTCAGGAAGGCGCTGGGATCGAAGGACGCGGGCGGGTTGACGACAGCGACGGCCCGGTACGCCCCGGCAGGAAGCGGGCGCGTGACGGATGCGGACGAAGCCGCGGATCCGGCGGCGGCCAGCTGCCCGTCGGAGAGACGGAACACGCAGAGCGTCCAGCCGTTGACCTGTGTCTCTTCGGAAGCCTGCACGCCAGTCGCGCGGGTGCTGATGGCTTGGGCGCCTGGCGTTCGGGCCTCCGGGGCATCTCCCAGGCGGAACTCCACGGCGAAGCAGGGCGGCTCGGCAGCTTGCGGAACCACCCTCCGCTCACACGCGGAGAATACCGTCATCAGGGACGGGACGGCCAGCGTCAGCAGCCGTCCCAAGGCTCGCTTGGATAGGGTATGCATATCAAAGGGTATAAGGGAATTGTATGGCCTGCGTCCAGTCACCGACGGTAATGGAAATGGATGCCGTCACGAAGTCCACGCGGATGGAAACATCCGACAGGGAGGGCGCGTGCCAGTCATAACCGATGTCCGTCATATAGGCGCCCAGGGGAATGGAATTGTCCAGATGGCCGTCCGCGCCCCAGAGCAGGATCTTGAGATCGTCCCCTTCCTGGCGGGGCATGCGGAAGCGGCAGATGCCGTCCGAGTCGCAGCTTAGGACGAATCGGAAGGACCCCGGCAGGGCCTGCCGGCTCAGCACGTCCAGGCCATCGCAGCCGGCCGTTACTTCCATCCGGTAATCGAACGAGTCGAGGCCTTCGATCTCGATGTTGGAGAACTGCTTGTACATCTCCAGCGTCGTCCGGGCCGTTTCCCCATAGCAAGGCACCACGCGGGAGGACACATAGAGCCGGTCCGACTGGCAGCCTTCCCGATATCGGATCTCGCTGCCGGACAGGACGCCCGCATCCAGCCCGAGTATCCCTGCCACGCCGACATCTCCCTTTTCCACCCGATAGTCCTGTTCCGGCTTCACATCGGATAACTTAAACTGTGAGGATGATATGATATGGTGATCTTTGAAGAGAGAAATGTACAAACCCTTGTCCCACCAGGAGGGCGGGGTGATGCCGGCGTCCAGGGTCCGGGACAAATCCACCGTCAGCAGGCACGGGCAGCCCGTCCGGTCTTCCTTGATCGAGCAAGAGGCCGGGAGGACGAGCAGCGCCGCGAGCAGGCAGGATTTGATCCGAATTCGGTCCATATCGTCAATAGGTCACTGTCTTGGAAAAACCGGTCTCCCAATCCTTGACGGTTACGGTGAAGTTGACGGTGCCGTTGTCCAGCGGGTCGTCCGGGTGTTCGGTGCCGGGGCCGGTTATCGTCAGCTTGGTCACGGTATAGGAATGATTGAGATTCAGGATGTTACCGGTCCCGACGATATCGATGGGATAGTAATAGACGTGCGTTCCAAGTTTCGTCTCCACGACCAGGCGGGTCCGGCGGGGCGACCAGCTGCCGCGGTGGGCGTCGGTCGTGGTCGGATTCGCGTAGCAGTAGAAATAGTGCTTGGTCGTATAAGGGGTCACCTGGCCGGAGGAGGTCTGGATCCGGACGGAGGAGGAGAACTTGTCGGCGATCAGGGCGTTGCATTCGCCGGACTCATATTGCATCTTGTTGTACCAGGTGCCGGCGGCAGGAATCTGCGAATAGGGACAGCTGCCGTTGACGTTGATCAGGTAGATGCCCGTGACGACGAACTCCTGCGCGCGGTAGGCGGCGGCCGTGAAGGCGCTCGTGATCTCGTCGATCTCGACCTTGGCCGCGAAGCGACGGACTTCGACGTTGACCGTCGAGGCGCTGGTGAAGGTCAGGTTGTCCTTGGAACCGATCATCTGCAGACCGGCGGCGGAATTGTCTTTCAGGTAGGACATCCTGGAGGTCAGGTTGGACGGCGTGCTGCAGCCGGAGAGGTCGTCCGAGACGTTGGTCACGGCATAGACGCTGTGGCCGGAGACGCCGAGCGGGACCGTGGCGGACACGGTCCCCGAATTGGCGCTGGCGTAGGCGACGAGGTTGCCGGAGGCGTTGTACACCAGGATTTGCAGGCTCGTCACGGCGGATTCGGCCGCCTGGGAGGTCGAACGGGTCTCCAGGGCGTTGCCGGCCAGGGAGAAGGAGACTTGTCCCCATTGGACATTCTTCCCGCTGTCGGCGGGGTCCTTGAATTCGACAATGTCGCACGAAGCGAGGGTCAGACTCAGCAAGAGAGTCGATAACAGAAGTTTTCTCATGGTTTTAAAGATTGGATTAAGGTTATGGTTATTCGTTCTTGATCAGTTCGGAAATCTCCGGGTCCAGGTTTCCCCGGTGCCGGAAGGAAGGGTCGGCTTCGACGCAGCGGCGGTAGCAGTCCAGGGCTTCCCGGCGCCGGCCCATGCGGGCGTGGACGATGGCGAGCAGGTATTCCACCTGCGGCGTGCGGTCCAAGTCCTGGAGGATGTCCAGGGCGCTGGCATTGTAGTCCAGCGAGCAGAAGGCCACGGCCGCGTTGTAGTCGTGATAGGGCCGGAGAATGGACACAGCAGTCTTGTAATCCCGGTCCCGGATGGCCTGGACGCCGCGCCGGTAGAGCGTGTCGGGCACGGTCGTGCGCAGGGTGTCCTTCTCCATCCCGCGCCGGTGCAGGTAGAAGTCGAACTTCACCGTGCGCAGGCGGGGGTAGAGGTTCTGACGTATGTAGAGGTAGGAGGGCTGCGACTGCATCTTTTTCTCCCGCAAGTCGGGATCGGCAAGGGCGGCGCAATCGAAATACAGGCGCTTGTCTTCCTCCGACAGCTGGGGGTCCTTGCCGACGATGGCGTCCAGCATGCGCCAGTTCTCCGGATCGCTCCGGGAGATGAAATGGATGTCGGGACGCTGCCGCGGCCGGGCGCCCTCCCCTTCGTCGGCGTCCGCGCCCAGGATCAGGTGACGGTCCGCGGCGAGCGTGTCATAGACCGCGCGCAGGTAGCCGCGGAAATAGGACGCGACCGACGCGGAGCGGCGGGAAGTCAGGCTGGCGTTGGACGCGTAACTCCCTTCCGGAGAGGCAGATGCGGTCACTACGATGGAATCCAGGTCGTATTCTTCGTGCCGCGCCAGCGCGGAAAGATTGTGCTCGATGCGGGCCATTTCTTCCGTGTTGTCGCCCAGCGAACGGTCGATCTCAGCGCGGCCGGCGGCGAACGCGATGTAGCAGGCCGTGTTGGCTTCCACCTTGCGCTCGATGATCCGGGTCAGGAAACGTTCGGAGCCGTCAACCAAGGTCGACAGGGAGGAGATATAATAGGTCAGGGGCGCCACGCCGGGGATGTCATAGACCTTCCGGTCCTGCTCGAAGATATTGCCCGAGAGGGCGATCTCGGCCTTGCGCATCTGCGGGCGCACCTGCAGGGTCTGCACGTAATCGTAGATGAAGTCGCCCGAGGAATTGCGCATCACCGTGTCCAGGCGCAGGCCCTCGCGGACAATCGGCACCTTGACATACTGATGGAACTTCTTGTCCATCAGCGACTTCTTGCGATCGTTGCGCCAGACTTTAAAGCGGCTGGTATAGTGCTCGACGGCATCCTGCTCGGTCACTCCGTACACGGAATAGAACAGCTCGTCGCTCACGTAGGTGGTGTCCGAGCGGAAGGCGTACACCTGCGGGAGGTTGCGTTTCAGGAAGACTTCCAGCTGCCGTCGGTCCATCATCAGCGTCTCGTCTGAAATGATCGAGCCGATGAATTTCTCATACTGCTGGTAGCCCCGGAGCTGCGCCCGCCGGTAGTCCAGGCCCGTGATGATGACCGGATCCAGCGAGAGCGTGTCTTCCAGGACATACATTTCCGGATAAAAGCGAAGCTGCCACTTGCTGTCGCGCATCAGGGCCGGGACCGTGATGCGGAAGCGCAGGTCCACTTTGCCGTGCCGCTCGGCGACATTCCTGAATCTCGCAGAAACCATAGCCGCGCTGATGACGTCCGTCGCCACCATCTCCCCTTCATCGTCCTTCACCGCTTTCATGATGATGACTTCTTCCTGAGGCGTATCTCTCAGCTCCATTGTATCTCTTTCCACGCCGCCCTTGCTCCAGGCGGCCGAGACGTCATCGTATGGCAGGCCCAGCGTCACGGCGGGAGCGGTGCGGGTCAGTGTCCCGAGCTTCCCGTGCGTGCCGCAGCCCGCCAAGACGCAGGCTATGGTCAGCAAGATTATCCAGCGCTGCCTCATCCCGGGAATTCGTATTGGAGGGGCGAGGCTTCTTCGATCAGTTTCAGCTGATAGGCGACGACCTCGTAGGCATAGCGTTCGATCCCTTCGGAATCGGTATAACGCTGGCTCCGGAGCCGTCCTTCGACTTCGACCTTGCAGCCTTTCTCAAACTTGGCCAGGTTGGTGAAGCTTTTCCCTTCCCAGGCGGTCACATTGTGCCAGGTCGTTTCAATGACGGGGTCGCCGTTCCGGTCTTTGTACACATAATTGGTTGCGACGCTCAGATGGACTACCATCCGGCCGTTCACATTCTGCTGCCGGACGAAACCGACGGTCCCGCGCAGCTTGAGGATGTTGAGTTGTTCCATAGTTCTTTGTTCAGGTGGTTTGACTTAGACGGACCGGGGCCCGTCACCGGGAGCAAAGGAAGGAACATTTTTTCGGAAAAACCGGGGTTGCAAAAAAACGAAATGCAGATTTTTAAGTTTCTTTCAAGAAAGAAATCTCACAAACAAGTATTTCATTATAAGATACTTATATTTCTGCTCTTCTTTCTTTTCAGGATCGTTGCGGAATAAAAAGAAAGCCCCATCTTTGGGCTACGGATCCGGCGCAAGACGCTGAACCGGAACAGGATGGAATATAAGATCAAACAGAAAGCAAGAAGGGAATGCCTGGCGTGCGGGGCACCGATCCGGTATGGACGCTCGGACAAGAAGTTTTGCAGCGACACTTGCAAGAACCGCTACCACAATCAGCAGATGAATCAGTTCCTGAAGATTCATTCCAAGGTGATACGGGCTTTGGACAGGAACCACAAGATCTTGAGTCACTGTCTGTCGCACGGATTGCGTTCGATCGACTTGAACGAGGCGATCGAGTGGGGTTTCAACCCCGAGTATGTGACGGGGCTCCGCCGGAGCCGCATGCGGCAGGAGTTGCATTGTTTCGACATCCGCTACCTCCGCTCCGACACCCGTCTCTACAACATCGAAAAAATCGAAACCCTCCCCTCCGACCTGAAAGACTGAAATGTCGCTCCCAATTCGGCAGAGATAAGTACTACCGCGCCTGCTGGTCGCGTGGCGGCGATGCCCTCTCAGGCAGTTATCTCCTGCCCCGGGATAACCGTCACCGTAAAACGTAAAGAAAACGGTTCTTCTTTCTATATGTAGTTGAACAGAAATCGAAGTAGGTCAACAGCAGAATAGTCTTTCCAGAGCGGTGTTTGACGTTGACCCCTAGGTTAAAGCCAACCCCAAACAGCATTTTTTGCTCTGTAGGGCAGAAAGTGCTTTCCACCGACTTCGTTTTATCAATTCGTAATAAAGATTCCCCGACAGGCCGACAAAAGAATCAGCCCTGCAGGCTACAAAGTGTCGTCCGTCCGTAGGCAGCGACGGAATCCTAACCGTAATTAATAAATTATTGAGTATCAAACGAATACAAAATCAGGGTCCGATTTATTCAGACCCTATTTTTGTAACTAATTCATTATCAATCAAGTGCGAATTACACCTTGCTCCGGCCGAGGATAACTGCAGTCGAAAAGTACGAAAAGCCGGGAAAACGTTCGTTTCGGGAACGTCATCGTGTCCGAATAGTACGAAAACCCCGGATTTCGTTCTTTCCGGGAACGGTGTAGGATATTATTTGAGCCGCGAAGCGGCGAAGGCGCCTGCAGG
>JAEEGH010008198.1_pt1 | contig 24799 bp, 16 predicted proteins | sample 9134181 | NCBI WGS metagenome assembly JAEEGH01 (sample SAMN16246544, study PRJNA631951) | gut metagenome | biome: gut microbiome; feature: rumen; material: DP-attached | host: Bos | place: Iran: Karaj | collected 2018-10
GGGTAGTAGCCCTCGTTCCAATCCTGCATGGTGGAATCGCCACACATATATATAGTCACCTCCGCCCAGACAATCGAAGACACGACTATCGAGGCGAGGACGGCAGTTTGACATATTTTGTTCAAGAGGGGCATAAAAAGTGGTTAGTGGTTGGTGGTTCGTGGTTAAGGATTGACAAAGAGGGATTTCTGCATCAGTTTTCCGCCGCGCTTCACCTTCACGATATACGTTCCGCCTGGCAACACGCCCCGTTCGAGAGCCATTTCACTCTCGCCAGCCGACACATTGCCCGAAACCGCGGCACGCATTGTGCCAGAAGCATCGTAGAAGAGAACTTCGACAAAACCGGAAACAGAAGTGAAAAGCGTACCCGTTAGCGGACGGTAGAAGAATCCATCACTCATCTGCACAACTGGGAGGGCATCCGAGTTTTTCTTGTCCGTATAAAGTTCTACACCGGCAATATCAAAGAAGAATGCATCCACATTGGCACCACCCGTCTTTGTCGTTGACTTGAGCGTAATGGTGTTCTTGCCCTTCTTCAACTTAATCTTGATATCGGAGGTTTTCCATTTGCTCCAGCCACCCGTCTTGCCCATCTTGACTGTCCCGACATCTTCATCGTTAACAACCAAGGTCATATCGCGGGAAGCATCTCCCCCGTTTGCATAACGGATGGACACCGTCGTAGAGGATTTACTGGACGACTTAATCAGCCATGTCGCATAGCTCGACTTTGAATCCTTGAAATCAAAGTAGCCCTTGCCTGTGTAGCCCTTGTTATCTTTCTTCGTCGAACCATCACCTTCGTAAGGCTTGGCGGCATCCACTACGGAAGTGTCGACCATCACCACCTTCGAGGAGTCCTTCGGCGTTGTTTTGGAAGAATCCTTCGTATCGGTCTTAGATGTATCCACCTTCGACGTATCCGGCTTGGCGGCTTCCTTCACGACGATTTCGCCCTTGACCGTCACATTTTCCGCCTTGCTGCCCACGGTCGTCACTTTAAACTTGAATGTACCCGACTTCTTCGGCGTGCCCGAAATCTTGACCGTCTGCGCCGCAGAATCAACCTTGGCAGACACTCCCGACGGAAGGCCTTCCACCTTGACTCCGGTACAGAACAAATAATCGTAACCGAACGACTTTATCGACTCGCCCACAGTAACGGTTTGCTTTTCCTTACCGGAACCCGTCTTGGTGAGAACAGCATCCGGAGATACCACATATTCGTTATCTCCCACCGTATAAATTACGGGAGTCTTCAAATTTTCCACCATATCCGGCAAGTAGTAACTTGTGTGAGGAGGCTGGTTGTATGCCGTATTCTGCCAGGCGATGGCTTCGCGGTACACGACATCGTGCATGAGGGTATACAGGCGATACGGAGTCGCTTCCGGAGTAGAAAGAATGTAAATCTTGGACGAATCCCTATTGGAACGTAGGATCAATTCTTCACGCCAGTCACCAAAGAGATCAGCCACAAGACTCGGGAACCTTCTATTGTAGTTGCCACTCAACCCCAACACGGTAGCTCCGTCAAAATAAGTTCCAATCGTTTTGTCGACCGAATTGAACTTGGCCACATAGGAACTGTCCAAAAGTTCATCCTGCAAATCGCCATCGAAATAGATTCTAAAATTCGTCGGCACCACAGAGCCCATATAGTGGCTCCCGAAAGCATCCGGCTCCGGGGTAAGTGACTCATCCAACTCGATTGTGTCTCCCTTGGCCGTATGCATTACAGGAATCACGGCAGACCACATTTCGTAGCCACGATGAGTGGAATCGATATCGGCAGCCATGGCACGGCCATTTTCCTTGGTGCTGGGAGGAGCATCCCCAAAAAGGATTTTTCCATCACCATCGCGAAGTTCAGCAGAATATTTGCCGTCCGTAGGCGAATGAACAGCCCAAAATTCGAGCCCCGGATGGTCCGGATCCAAATCACCCAAATGTCCAGCAAACCCATATCCAAGGCCTGTGGAATAACGCAACGTTCCATCATGGTTCAAAGCAGCCGCACCATAGATAATTTCGTCCTTACCATCACCATCCACGTCCCCAACAGCAATATTGAGGTTTCCCTGCCCATAAAGGCCTTCGCCCGGAGTCTCGGACTTGTGGAACCAGCGCAGCTTCAGATTTTTGCCGTCAAAGTCGTATGCCACCACGTAAGCCGCCGTGTAGTTGCCTCGAGCAATAATTACACTCGGATGCACGCCGTCAAGGTAGGCCGTCGCCCCAAAAAAGCGGTCGCAGCGATTTCCGTAAGTATCACCCCAGCCCTCAGGACTCATGTCAAACTTACGAATACTGCGTGGAGGAACGAAATCAATCGTCGTGATCTCTGCACCGTCAGCTCCATTGAACACTGTCAAATATTCCGGGCCCTCGACAATTATACCTGCCGCATTGCGATAATCCTTAGAAGAATCACCAATCACCTTACCCTTGCCATCGATGGTCCCATCGGCCGTTTTCACAACCATTTCAGCCTTGCCGTCGCCATCATAGTCGTAAACCTGAAATTGAACATAGTGGGCACCCGCACGAATATTCCTGCCTAAATCAACGCGCCAAAGTTTAGTGCCATCCAATTCGTATGCATCGATGAAAACCGTTCCCGTGTACGAGCCCTCGCTAGACTGCGCATTATCCTTGAAATTGCTCGGCATCCATTTTACGACCAGTTCATATTCGCCATCGCCATCCAGGTCACCGACGCTGATATCGTCGGGATAATACCCACAGATTATGCCATCGGGCATCGTCTGATTGGCTGGGCGGTCCAGCGTGAGCACCTTGTACGGGAAAGACCTTCCACCAAAAGCAACTGTCGAATCAAAGACGACCGTCGCATTCTTCTTGTCGCCTTCCACGCTGTCCACGACAGCCGAGACCGTGTACTTGGACGTAATCTTCCCATCCTTGTCCAAGTAGTTGGTCCCGTCCGTCTTACCGATTGTGGCTATTTTCACGCCATCGCGGTAAAGGTTGAATTCCGTATCGGATTTTTCTGTACCGAGGAGTCGCCAAGAAACAAGCATCCCGGATTTTCCAACATTCGAGACGAGGAGCCCCCGGTCCAAGGCTTCCATCTGGCGGGGCAGAGCGAAGGATTGGATAGCAAGCGCGAGAATTAAAGCAGGAATAACTGCAAAAAAATCAAGACAAGAATGCTTTGCCATAATTTCTCCTGATTCTGGTTGATTATTTGCCAAACGTCCCCGCACTAAAAATACTATTTCGTAAACGAAACGACTTTCCTTCCGACGAAAACCCCGTCCACATCTACCGTCACGGCGAAAATGCCTTCCGGGAGCACGTCGCGACCAAACATCATAGACAATTCCCCGGCCTTGACATTCCGGGAGGCACTCAAGACTTCTCGGCCCTGAAGGTCCATAATCCGAACACGGGCCAAGCCAGTCTTGTTCACGCGCAGCCCCCCATCGACAAAGGCGAAGTTGTCTGCCTTACGTATATTTTTAAGGTCAGGACGCACCGTCAACGGGACTTCAGCCGTATCGCCACCAATTATCGTCACATCCGGCTTTTTCAAATCCTTGACAGCGTCGGGCAAGTAATACCCCAAGTGAGGAGGCTGGTTGTAGGCCACATTCTGCCAGGCAATCGAGACGCGGTAATGAGTATCGTGCATCAGCGTGTAAACACGGTAGGGCGTAGTAAACGGAGTCGTGAAGATAATGACCTTCGAAGGGTCGGAAGCGGAGCGCACGATGAATTCCTCGCGCCAGTCACCAAAGAGGTCGGCCACGAGGCAGGGGTTCGCCTTGGTCCAGTTATTGAGCGAAGCGCCTTCCACATTGTAGAAACTGAAAAGGCGATCCAAAGTCTTCTTGCTGGAATTGTACTTTTCGATCTTTCCGCCAGTGGCGCCACCGTTTTCCACTGTCGGGCTACCGGTGCCATCCATCAGTTCGTCTTGCAGGTCGCCGTCAAAGTAGATGCGGAAATTCTGCGAAAGGCCCGTCGTGGTGACGACCTTCCCCTTGACGGAGCGGGCGCCCTTGCTGGTGCCGGACCACATTTCGAAACCGCGATTCGTGGAATCGATATCGGCAGCCATGCCGCGACCGTTGTCAACATTTCCGGCCTCGGTCTGGGTCGTTCCCCAAATGACCTTGCCGTCCTTGTCGCGGAATTCTTCGCTATACTTGTTTTGCTTATCTTCGTGGACATCGTAAAGTTCCAAGCCCGGATTGTCCGGATCCATGTCCGAAAGGTGCATGGCGTCGCCATGACCGAACCCAGTGCGGTAAAGGAGAGTTCCATCGGACTTGAGGGCTGCCGCGCCAAAGACAATTTCGTCCTTGCCGTCGCCGTCGAGGTCACCCACAGAAAGGTTGTGGTTGCCTTCGCCATAAAGGCCTTGGCCGGACTTGTCGGAAGTATGCTTCCAGCGTTCAATCAACTTCTCACCATCGAAATCGTATGCGACAAGATAGGCCATCGTGTAGTAGCCGCGATTCATGATGACACTCGGATGCTTGCCATCGAGATAGGCAATAGCTGCAAGGTAACGTTCGCTCCGGTTTCCGTAAGTATCACCCCACGACTTCGAAATATCGATCTTGGGCCAATAGTCAATCGTGACCACCTCCTCGCCCGTATTCCCCTTGAACACGGTCAAGAACTCATTCCCGCTCATAATGCGGCCTGCGGAGGTCCTGTAATCCTTGCTTGCGTCGCCAATGACTTTGCCCTTGCCATCAACCGTGCCATCAGAGGTTTTCATCACGATTTCGGCAATCCCGTCGCCATCGAGATCGTAGACCATAAACTGCGTGTAGTGCGCACCGGCACGGATGTTCTTGCCGAGGTCGATTCTCCAGAGGCGTGTGCCGTCCAACTTCATGCCATCGACAAAAACCGAGCCCGTATAGCCGTCCTTCGAGTTGTCCTGGGCGTTACTCGGGTCCCACTTGAGAACCAAATCCAGTTGGCCATCCCCATCGAGGTCACCCACGCTCATGTCGTTCGGGGTGTAGGTGCATGTGGAGCCATCCGGCATTTTCTGCGATTCCGGAACATCGAGTTTTAAAACCTTGTACGGGAAATGGACGTTGTTCGCATCCTTAATTTTATCGGTAAATACGATTTCAGCCTTTGATTGTTTCCGTTCAGTACCGCCCACAACGGCGGCGACAGCGTATTCACTCTTTGTGGAACCTTCGGCATCTGCATAGAAAGTCGGGTCGTTAGGGCCGATTGTCGCAATTTTTGTTCCATCGCGATAAAGATTGAACTCCGTCGCCGGGTCATCGGAGGCAAGCAAGCGCCAGCCGACCACCACACCGGACGAAGTCGCTGCCACGGAGAGGCCACGGGTCAACCCCTCAACCTGGCGCCCTTCGGCAAAAGACATCGAAAAACAGCCGAAAAGGAGCGTGAAAACACCCACCGACGCAACAAATCTCATTCCCATTCATGGCCTCCGAAAAAATTGAGCAGCATACCTTTTATACGGAGTTAATATATATTTTTTCAAAAAAAAGTCCACATTTCCAATTGTATTTTTTTATTTCAAGTTCATTTTACCGACAATAAAGGCGAGAGAATTGTCCACATATCAAAAAAAGACGTTCAGGGGCCTTACGTTTCTTGTTTTTTACATTCCCTTTAAAAAAAGCCCACAAGCCAACAAATAATTTTCATATAAGAAACACACCCACGAACAATCCGGGCGTTTTACTATCTTTGGAGACAAATGGCAAAATGGATGAGAGATTTTTCTTGGGAAAACCTGTTTGACGGGATTGCTGCAAAATCGCCAGATTTTGTGAAAATCATCGTGGTCACAGGGAAGTCTTTCCTCTATTATCATGGTCTGACCCGTGCAGCGGCACTTACTTACACAACTATTCTCGCCGTTATCCCGCTGCTCATCCTTCTCACCTCCATCACGCTCGCCGTCGGATTCGGAAACTTCATCTCGGACTACCTTCCTCACCTGCTCGACATGTTCAGCCTGGACTGGCCCACGGAACCCATCGTAGCCCTCGTCGAAAACGCCGAACACGTTCCCATCGGCAAACTCGGGATAATCGGTGCCGCCGGCCTTTTCGTCACCTTCATCCTCGCGTTCGGCAGCCTCGAATCGAACTTCAACGTCGTCTGGGAGAACAAGACTTCCCGAACGCTCTGGAAGCAGACCTGCATCTACACCCCGTTCCTCCTCATTTTGGCCGGTTTTATCGGGCTCTACGCAGGCTTCGTGAACCACGTGCAAGAAATCCTTTCGACCATCATCATCGACGGGTTCCACTTTTCTCATTCCTTCTTGACTTTGATAATCAACGCATTCTGGTATGTGACATTCCACGTCATCCTGTTGCTTTTCATATTCATGATGCTCTATGCGCTCCCGTCCCGCCCCGACAAGAAAGGCGTCTACACGAAGCGCAAACTCTACTGGACCTCCGTCCTTGCAACTTTCCTCGCCTGGCTCTCCATTTTCATCTACGTCAAGATTCTGATGCTCATCCAAACGGCCATGGTGAACAGGATGTCCATCTTTTATGGCTCTTTGGCGTTCATTCCCCTGGTTCTCTTCTTGCTTTTTGGCATCTGGGTGATTATTTTATGTGGGAACAGCCTCGTCTGGACCATTTGCCACTGGCCCGAGGCAGGTAAAAAAACATGGAACTGGCAAGGAGGCTCGAAAGATCTATGAGATTCGCAAAATTCATTTCTGTTTTCGCATTTGCATTTGCCGTTAGCGCCAACGCCGAACTCGTCGGCATGAACGACCAAGCCACCGAAGCCCCTGCCAAGGAGCGTTCCTGGTCCGGCCTTGTCGGTGTGAGCGGGGGCAACTCGCTCATCGCCCGCGACGGAACCATTTTCATGAGCGTGCGCATCGGTGTGCAGTGGAACGACATCATCGCAAACGGTGCCTGGGCAACGTTCCTCATGAGCGACGTCATGAACCCGAATGTCAAAGGCCAGGAACTCGTCAATTACAACGCATTCGGCCTTTTTGCAGAACTGTTCCCGTACCGCAATGGAGCGTTCTCGATTTCTGTACCCGTACAAGTCGGTGCTGGCGTAGTCAACGTCATCGAGAAAGGCGACGAAGCCTTCTCGCCCGAAGACAAGTTCTTCACTGGCGAAATGGCGCTCCACTTCAACTATCGAGTGACACGTATGCTCGAGGTCTCCATCGGTGGTGGCTACCGCATGTTCGCCGGAATCAGCGAGAACAACCTCGACGACATGGACTTCTGTACGCCGTTCGGCGAACTCAGGTTCACGATAAAAGAGTAATGAGGTATGAGGCATGAGGTCGGCACTCCGTGCCTTTGAGGAAAGTGATTAGTGATTGCTCACAGCTCATACCAATGGATAACATCATTTCCATACGCGGTTGTAGGCTGCACAACCTGAAAAACATCGACGCCCAGTTCCCGCTGGGCAAGATTACGGTTGTTTGCGGGCCTTCGGGCTGTGGAAAGTCAACGCTCGTCCTCGACACCCTGCACGGAGAATCCAAGCGCCGCTATCTGGAAACACTCTCCCCCTTTGCCGCCGAACTCCTGGGCGGGCGAAGGATTATCCCCATCGACAGCGCCGAAGGGCTCCCCGCAAGCCTCGCCGTTGGCCCGAGCCATGGCGAAGCGCCCGCAAAAGCCTACGCATTGAGCCTTTCGGAATGTGACAGCACGCTACGCGGGTTATTCGCGAAGTTCGCAAGGCCCGCCTGTCCCGAGTGTGGCAAGCCGATGGAATGCCAGAGCCGAGAGGAGATTATCAAGGAAATCGCAGGACTGCCGCAAGGGAGCAAATTACAGTTCTTGGCGCGAATTGACGAGAAACGCACGACCCTCGATAAGCTGGCTGCTGTATTCTTGGCGCAGGGATTCACCCGCGCCATAGCCGACGGAGTCAGTTATTCACTGGCCGACCTCACCGAGAACGAAAAAGGAATCGTTCCCGAAGAATTCTTTATCGTCGTGGACCGCGTGATTGTCCGCGAGAACACGCGCACCCGCATCGCCGAGGCCGTCGATGGCGTATTGAAACTCACCCACGGCGAACTCGTCCTCGACATCAACGGCAGCCGAAAACTTTACAGCACGGCACCGCGCTGCCCCGACCACGGCAAGCAGCAATCCCGGCCGCTCCAGCCGGAAGACCTTTCCCCCTACTCGCGCACGAGCGCCTGCCCCACCTGCGGGGGAACGGGAATCATCGAAAAAGACGACACCGCCGAAGACTGCCCCGACTGCAAGGGACTCCGGCTCAGACAGAATCTGCTCCAATCGGTCATAGACGGCTCCACCTGGAAGGACTTGCTCGAAACGCCATTCGCCAAACTCGGGCCAAAACTGCACCAGCTGTTCGACAGCCGTTTAAACGCGAACCAGAAGCCCGCCTTCAACGCGCTCCTCGACCGCATCGAGGCCATCAACGAACTCGGCATCGGCTACCTGACCGGCGGCCGCAGCGCAGCCACCCTTTCGGGCGGCGAGATCCAGCGTTTACGCCTTTCAAGCCTCAGTACCGGGCACCTGAACAACCTGCTCATCGTCCTTGACGAACCCGCCAGCGGGCTCCACCAATGCGACGTGGAGGCGCTCTGGAAAGTCCTCAAGAAGGTCCAGTCCCGAGGGAACACGCTCGTGCTCATCGAGCACAATCCGGGCATCATCAAGCGAGCCGACTGGATCATTGAAATGGGACCGGGAGCCGGAGAAAAAGGCGGCGAAATTTTGTTCCAAGGGACAGCAAAGGAAGTGCTGGAGAATCCGCAGTCGCCAACGGGTGCGTGGATTAGGGAACTATCAAATTGTCTTCCCCGCGAAGGCGGGGACCTCCTTTTAAAAAAGAAAAAAGGAGATCCCCGGTCGGAGCCGGGGATGACATCCAAAAAGAAAGCGTCAGGGATGTCTTCCAAAAAAGATGCGCCGGCAATCGCGATCAAGGACTTCGCGATGTTCGACATGAAGCCGGTGTCGGCGGAATTCCCGGTGCAAATGTTCAGCGTCATCACAGGCGCAAGTGGCAGCGGCAAGTCCACGCTCCTGTTCAAGAACCTCGCCCCCCGCGCCAGTCAGGGCGAGTTCGAAGACCTCGGCATCCAGGCGCTCTCCGTCCTTTCGACTGGCGACTTCCACGGGAACCGCCGCAGCACGGTCGCCTCAGCCATCAGCCTGAACACGATGCTGCGCGATCTGTTCGCAAAGCTCCCCGAAAGCAAGGTACGCGGCTACACTGCCTCCAAGTTCGCGACGCACGCCCCCGGCGGCCGTTGCGAGAACTGCAAGGGCGAAGGCGTACTCTACGACCCCGCCGGCTACGAGGAAACCGAATGCCCCGTCTGCCTCGGCAAGCGCTTCAAGGACGAAATCCTCGAAGTCCGCTTCAAGTCGCTATCCATCGCCGACATCCTTGATTTAGAAATCGGCGAAGCCTACAAGCTCTTCATCAACCTCAAGCCATTCGCAGACAAACTAAAGCCATTGGTCGATACGGGTCTCGACTACCTGAAACTCGGGCAAACCACGGCCCACCTTTCCGGCGGCGAACGCGCCAGGCTCCGCCTTTCCATCGCGCTTGCCCGTGCCAAGGCACCCAACACGCTATTCCTTTTCGATGAACCCGCCCGCGGGCTCCACCAGAAGGACATCCAGCATTTGCTCGACCTTATCCGCGGCCTCACCGAAGCGGGCCACACCGTCATCGCTATCGAGCATGCGCAGGATTTCGTGAACGCAGCCGATTACGTCGTGGAACTGAGCCGGTAACGGAAATTAATTACCTTCTAGGGACAGCACAGCTATCGACAAACGCATAATGCGACCTAACGCTGTAGCCGTTTTGCAAACTGTAGGGATATTTTTGTCGCGGTTCAGGAACAGCGATTGAATCACCCGCAGCATTACGGAAACGGCATACCGGTTTCGAAGCCGGATTCGCCTCGGGCAACTCGTATTCGCGGAGAGCCACTCCATTTTCAGCATATTCCTTAAATTCCACCAAGAACGATACACGATTTGGCTCCCATTCGGACTCTCTTGTCTGAACAACCTTATTCATCCATATTTTGCCATCGGGATAATAATCGGTCTCGACACTTTCGCTATCGCCAACAAATTTCGAATAATAAAGTATACCCGTCGAATCGTACTCTTTGCTCAGTTTCCCTTTAGACGAACGGATTTCTTCGGAAACCAGAATGCTGTCCGAAGTATATCTCGCCCAATAAGAAGAATCTCCATCAAGCGAGCGCTTACTCACAGAAAAACGACCATCCTGGTCGACTTGATAATTAACCCGCCAATTTTGCGCCACCGTATCGGCTTTAAGCAGGCGACCATTTTCGTCAAAGGTTCTTTCGCCCAGCGAATCTTTGAGGAACATCAAATTCCCTTTTTCGTCAAAGATTCTTATGCCAGCCGAGTCATTGATTGACTTTAAATTGCCATTTTCAAAGAAAGTCTTTTGATAAGCAGGCTGCGTAGACATCGATTCATAAAACAGTTCCGACTTGATTTTTCCATTCGGATAATATTCAATAACACGTTCCCAAGGCACAGCATAAAAAGCATCCCGCATTTGCGTGAGCATCCCGCTAGAATCCCTGCACGTCATAATGCCACCATGATCCTTCATAATAGAGACAGATCTGCACACCGAACCATCTGCATGTTTACTCATGCGAATTTTCACATCATTCTCGTCTACAGTCCATTTTTCCTTCGCATTTCCAGAGCAACCGATATGCAACATTGTAAAGGCCATCAAAAGCAGCAAAAACAAGAGGTTAGAGTTCTTCATTTTCCGCCCCCTGCAATTGTTCTTCCTGACAATCGACCAATTTACCCTTATCTACCCTGCAACTCTTTCGCTTGATTGTCTGCATACGACGATTTTCACCGCAAGATTCTTCCTCCTTATAGCGAATGAATTCACCCTCATTATCGCAATAAAAATATTTTCCGACATCACAATCATTTTTTTCAATAAGCGCAACTGAGTCCTTTAAAATTCCATTCTCAGTATAATTCATGTTAATTCGATGGCGATCATTGCCTTGATAGAACGTATAACTAGAATCTCGCAAAAAGCCGTTCATGTAATAGCTAGCCGAATAACCATCACCATATCTTCCATCTTCCTTAATGAAATGTTTTTCTTCAAAAGCACGAACACACTTTCCTTTTTCGTCACAGCGGAAATATTGGCGAAAAATAAAATCCTTTTTGCTTTTGTTTATGGTCGAGTCCCTTAAAGAGCCATCCCGATTATAAGACTTACAAGCACTTTCTTCGTCATGTGAACCGTTCCATACGATAGCGCACTCGGACATCAATTTTTCTTCGAGATATCTTTTTTCATAAATAGTGTCGCCCTTTAAAGTTTGCAACAAGGACAAAGACCGGGCCTTCCCATACTTCTTACAAACATCACGATATTCACCTCCCCGACGCAGAAGAAAGCAGGAATCCCTCACGGAACCATCTTCGAAATATCTCGTATAGGCAAGCTTCCCTACCGCCCCATAAACATCCGATGATTCCAATTTTCCGTCATCATAAAAAGTTTGTTTCAACAAGGATCCTTCTTTCTCAACATAAAGCTCGCGAGGGATGCCTTCATGACTAAAATAATTACACACATTACCGCCAAAAGATTTCTTATAGCTAGAATCAACATTAAAACAAGAATCCCTAACCAGCCCGTTTTTGTAATAGGAGACTTGCGAAAATTGCTTATACGAACGGCCATCTTCGTAGACGACATATTTGTACAATGTTCCCGACGGATAATACTCTTTCTTTTCTACAAGCCCTTTTTCACCGAAGAATTCATGTTCCTTTAGCTCACCCAACAAATAATATTTTTTCTTTTCAACCAGTTTTGCGTTCCGGTAAACAGGTTCCTCACTGAGATTTCCATTCTCATAAAATTTCTTGCAAACTCGGACTATTCCCCGTCCAGATTTTCCATCCCAGTCAATCGGTTTATCCATAAAGCAGGAGTCCTGCATCTTTCCATTCGCATAGTATGAAATATCCTCCGACAAATTGCAATGTCCCACACAACCCTTAATACGAACGCCATTGTATCTCATAATTCGTTCCGGAGTTCCAGTCTCATAATATTTGCGTTCTTCGATTAAAGTATCGCCACGATAGACAAAATCCCGTTTAACTTTTCCGCTTTCGTAATAATCCGTATAATGTCCATCGTCATCAGTCACCGTCTTCGGCTTGCCTGACTTATAAAATGTCTGGCAAATCTCGCGACGCTCGGGTTCTCTCACAATCTTGCACGCAGACGCAATCGATCCATTGTTGTGATAATCGTCCCGATTGTAACACACGCCATCCTTGTACTTGAGTATAGATTTCGGTTTTCCGTTGGAATAGTAAATCTTCTCGTCACCGATTTTCTTGCCGTCTTTTTCGGTGAATTCCATCGCGAGAGTCCCATTTTCAAAGTACTGGCGGTAGTTCCCGGCAGAATCGACCTCGGTATGCAACTTGCCCGACGGATAAAAATGCCTTATGCTCGTGCGCACATCGTTCTTGTACACGACTTCGATTTCCAGCGTACTGTCCGGATAATAGTTCCTGGCGGCACCATTCCGCATAGGCGCGGTTTTATCCTGCCCCGCGCAACCGACCAGAGCCAGGAAAAGCAACAGAAAGAACACATTTCTATGAATAAAAAGCAACTAGAAGCCCAACCTTTTCTTCTAAACTATAAAAATTTTTCAAATTTTATATAGATTTAAAACGAAACCAGAGAAAAAGGGAGGGACACCATGCATAAAATCGCTTATTTCGCAACCGTCGTGATTTCGGTGCAATGCCTTTTTGCATGTTCGCAAACCGTGGAAGCGCCCTCCCAAGACGACGATGACGAAGCATTATATTCCTCGTCTTCCTCCAAGAAAAAGAACCAGGACAATTCTTCAAAAGACAACCAAACTAAAAAATCTTCGAGTTCAAAATCTTCCGATTGGGATGATGACTTCGATGATAACGGTGGCTTTGTCATCGACACGGCTAAAATAACACGATCCGGTTTCGAGTTCACCGGAGAAAAAAGAGACTGCGATTTTTCCGTCGACGATTCCGTATGGACCATCGAAGATATTGATTCGATTTCCACATCCATGTCGTATATCACATTCAGCAAAACCGCGATGGAAATAAAAATGGAATTCGAAGGGCAATACAGTGATGCCGATAGCTGTGAACAGGCTGTAGCCATCTTCTATTTCACGATGATGTTAATCGAAGGCAAAGACCTAGACGCCCAATGCGACAGCAAAACATTCTCCGCCACAGGAACAGTTGTCGACACAACCCACACAATCCGGGACAAGAAGAGCGTCTATAAGGAAATTTGCTATTAACGTTATTAAAAAATAACGACAAATTTATCATAACTCCGTTTTTTATACAAAGCGGAACATCATGCAAAATAACATTATTTTTTCAACAACGTCTATTTGTATATACAAATTTACAAATTTTTCGTAACATTCTCGTAAGAAAAATGTTATTTAGAAGTCAGTAAATCAACCCCCAACAACTTAACCCATAAAAGGAAATGAAAAATGGCTAAAAAGAAAGCTACAAAAGCAAAAATTCTTCCCCTTCCTGCGTTGCTCACTGATTTCGAAGTAACCTGCGGAAACAGGCCCTTCGCCCAAATAACAGCAAAATTCATTAACGCCGCACGGAAAGCCGTATCTTTCAAGATTACCCGAACCGAACTTTCTCTCGCAACCCTTCTTCAGAAGAAGGGTAAAGTCACTATCAAGGAAAAGAATTCTTCTTTCCTCCCGATAAACACTATTAGAGATTTCCCGGATGCCGACACGCTCGCCGAATTGAGGGAACTTTGCGCAAGCATCAATGGAGACAAAATTGCCCTGTTTACTCCTGCCAAGGAAACAACCATCGTAGAAGTCAAGGATGGCAAGGCTTCCAGATACGACTTCCAGGACTTTACGGTCAGCAGTTTCAAGATTTATAGATACACCATCAAGACCAAGAACAAGACTGTATCCAAAGTGGTCTTCTGCACCTATCAGAAGAGAAAGGCACTCTGTCTCGCCATCAGCCGGACCCAATCCTCTTGGAACGACATGACTAGCGACGACGCATACGCAACAAAGCGCGCATTCGAGTACAACGGAATTGAGACCGATGTCCTTGTGGATGCAACAAAAGCCGACATTCAAACCAAAATTAGGACATTCTTTGGCGATCTCGGTCCCAACGACATTGCCATTGTATGGTCTGGATCGCATGGTTCTACTCGAGGAATCTATATTGACGGTCCCCAACACAATCTTGTAACCTACGAAGAATACCGCGATCTTCTCAATACCGTTTCCTGCAAAAAGATTGCTCTCATATTTGCCTGCCATTCGGGTGCCGCAATCCAGGCAACTACCAGAGCACTTCCATTGAAAGCATCGGCAGTCAAGCGTACAAAGGCAGAGATTACCCGTGCTACAAAGGATATCAACACTCAAATCAAGAACGTATTCTTCCCAGCAACCAAAGCCAAGGCCGGCGCGATGGCCGCCCCAGGATTCTCGGTCGTCTGTTCCTGCCAGGCATCTGAAAATACCGCAGGCAACAGCACCATTAGCCCTGTTGCAGCAAAATGGTGCCTCGGCTTGGGAATCATCTGTTCCGGCAACGGCACTGTATTTACCGAAACAAGCCGTTATGCAGACATGAACGAAAACAAGAAGATTACCGTCAAGGAACTGACAGATTACACCAATACCACTGCGGAGGAGAACCGCTCTACTGGAGTCTGTTACCCAGCGAACGATTCTACTGTCATCGCGATTTACTAATTCGCATTCTTGTAATTTCAAAAAAGTCCCACAGCCTTCCCGCTGCGGGACTTTTTTTGTAAAAGCCTTTTCCGAAAAAACGCCCTAATAATAAACTCGGCTTGACGATACGAAAAAATAATGCTATTGTCTTTTTTATAAAACTAACGCCTTTATAGGAAGCAGCCAATGATCAGTAATTCTAAAATCATGGAGATGGGACGGAAATCGCTTAAGGGATACCGTCTTAGAGCGGCAGGCATAACAGTCATAGGAAACTTGATTGGGATTGCCATCGTCTTCGCCATCTATTTTATCCTTGTAAATTTCAAGGAACCCAATGTAATCTCTCTTGAGAATACTATCATCGACCAATTATCCGGTATAGCGCAATCAGTCATAATCTACCTATTCGGAATAGGCTTTTACGCCTATTTCTACGATATCTACAAGCAACGGACAACCTCGTTTCGCAGATTATTTGCCGGTTTCAAAAAACTTCCTCGCAACCTAATCATCCTATTTATCTGCTCGTTGGTAATGAACCTGCTTACGTCCCTTCCGATGAGTCTATACCTTTTGTACAGCGACCCGGTTGAAACCAATCCGTATCCAATCCTAACATTAGGAATCACCATGTTAGTTGTACTCTGCATTGTCGGCTACAAGTTTTTCCCCACCTGGATGGGCCTAGTCTACAAGATGGCAATAGACGACACAACCGGCCCCATCGAATTAATCAAGCAGACCTATCGCAAAGTTTCCAAATACAATTTTAAATTTCTCGGTTTCATGGTTCATATTACGCTTTGGTGCATGCTAGGTGTTCTTACACTGGGAATCGGCTTCCTGTGGATTCTCCCCATTATCGCCACAAGCAGCATCATATTCTTCGACATCATTTTCAATCCAGACGAATATGCCGTTCCTAAAGAACCCGAAACCAACGTGATACCCGAAAATTCCGCAGAAATCACACCCCCAGAACAGCCAAAAGAATAAGCGACGAACTCAAAATTTTTCTAAATTTCCCGCGGAATTTGAAAATACGGCGTAGATACGCCCAAAAAGGATTGAAAAATGAAAGTTTCTTTGAATTGGCTCAGACGTCACGTTGATCTTCCGGAAAATGCGGAAGAAGTTGCAAAGGCGCTCACCTCTATTGGCCTCGAAGTCGAAGGCACCGAGGAACCGGGCAAGGTCTACGAGAAGCTCGTTGTAGCGAAGGTTCTCACCTGCGAAGCCCACCCGGACAGCGACCACCTGCACATCACCACCGTGAACGACGGCAAGGAAACGCTCCAGGTCGTGTGCGGCGCCCCGAACGTGGCCGCAGGCCAGACCGTGGTTCTCGCCCCGATTGGCGCTGAACTCCCGCTCCCCGATGGCGGCACCCTCAAGATGAAGAAGTCCAAGATCCGCGGCGTCGAAAGCTTCGGCATGATTTGCGCCGAAGACGAAATCGGCCTCAGCGACGACCACGCCGGCATCATGGTCCTGGACGACAGCATTCCGGCCGGCACTCCGTTCGTGAGCCTCGGCATGTACGACGTCTGCTATGAACTGAACGTCACCCCGAACCGTCCGGACGCCCTCAGCCACCGCGGCGTCGCCCGCGAACTCGCCGCGAAGTTCAACCGCCCGCTCAAGCCGCTCACCTACACCTTGAACGAGGATGCCGAAGCCGCGAGCTCCGCCGTGAGCCTCGAAGTGGTTCCCGGCTGCGGATGCTCCCGCTACGTGGGCCGCGTCATCAAGGACGTGAAGGTCGACAAGTCTCCGGCATGGCTCGCAAAGCTTTTGCATGCTGTGGGCATGAACAGCATCAACAACGTCGTCGACATCACGAACTTCATTCTGATGGACGTTGGCCAGCCGCTCCACAGTTTTGACATGGACCAGTTGCACGGCAACAAGATCAAGGTCCGCCGCGCCGTGAAGGGCGAAAAGATTGAAACCATCGACCACACCGCTCACGAACTGCTGGAAAGCGACCTCGTGATTTGCGACGGCGACCGTCCGGCCTGCGTTGCCGGAGTGATGGGCGGCGTCGAATCCGAAATCATCGATGCCACCAAGAACGTGTTCCTCGAGAGCGCATGGTTCAATCCGACCGTTATCCGCAAGCAGGCCAAGCGCCTCTGCATCTCGACCGATTCCAGCTACCGCTTTGAACGCGAAATTGACTTTGCCACACAGGACGAATACAGCAAGTACGCCTGCGCCCTCATCCAGGAAGTCGCAGGTGGCCGCATCCTCAAGGGCTCCGTCGAATACACTGGCGACGACCACAAGAAAGAGAACAACGTCGTTTCGCTCCGTATCGCCCAGGCCGAACGCGTTATCGGCATGAAACTGGAAATGGACCAGGTCGAAAAGTTCCTCACGGGCATCGCCCTTGAAGTCGTTTCCAAGACGGCGAACTCCATCACGTTCAAGATTCCGAGTTTCCGCCCCGACCTCGAACGCGAAGTGGACCTCATCGAAGAAGTCGCCCGCCTCGTCGGGTTCGACAACATCCCGTACACGCTGCCCTCCTTCAAGATGCAGCCGAACGAGCTCCCGCCGATTGAAGTTCTGAACAGGAAGATCCGCAAGACGCTCTCCGCAATGGGTCTGCATGAATGCTTGAGCCTGCGCTTCACGAGCAAGGCACGCACCGAGGCCCTCTTTGGCCCCGAAAGCGACGATCGCCGCAGCAAGCCCGCAGCACTCCTCAACCCGCTTTCCGATGAACTCGGTGTCGTTCCGACTTCGCTCCTCCCCAACCTCCTCAAGGCCGTTGCCGAGAACGAAAAGAACCGTCCGGGTTCCGTGCGCCTGTTCGAAGTGGCCAAGGGCCAGTTCAAGCGCGACCGCAAGGACGTCCGCGATCCAGGCTTCGACGAATCGAACCTCGTCGCCCTCACGATTGCAGGCAACTTCGATACAAACCCGCTCAACGACAAGCCCGCCCAGATTGACTTTGCCGCCTTCAAGGGATTCGTGCAGAGCTTCCTCAAGCGCGTTGGCCTCGTTGTGGAATTCCGCGTGCCGGCCAAGCCTGAAATCTTCCTGCACCCGGGCAAGCAGACCGAAATCCTCGCCGACGGCGTGGTGCTCGGCACCATGGGCGAACTCCACCCCTCCGTGATGGCTGCTAACGACATCAGCTACACCACCTACGTGATGGAACTCGACATGGACAAGATGGAACACGCCACCCACAAGAAGATCGTGTTCGAAGCCTTCAGCCGCCAGGTGCCTTCTACCCGCGACATCTCGCTCGAAGTCGCGAAGTCCATGACCCACGAAGACATCATCGCACGCATCAAGGGGCTCAACCCGAAGAACCTCGCGAAGATTGTCCTCAAGAGCATCTACGAAGGCGACAAGATCGAAGCCGGCAAGAAGAACATGGTCTACAGCCTCACCTACCAGGCCATGGACCGCACGCTTACCGACGACGAAGTCAACAAGGCACACAACAAGCTGCGTGACAAGCTCGTCGCCAACGGCGACATCGTGCTGAGATAGGTGTGAGCTCGGGCCTCACGGCCCTTTGAGCTATGAGCAATGAGCGCGCATTCCTTCGGAATGCTGTGAGATACAAAAAGAGCCCCTTACAGGGGCTCTCATTATTTAGATACTCATAGCACACAACGTGTGCGGCCTCACAGCTCAAAGCTATACGAAACTAAGAACTTTAGTTCTTTAGTTGAGTTATGCTCTATGAGTAGAAGCGACCTCAGAGGCGTTTACGCCGACCTCTTCGCTACTCCAGCGCTTCCCTTATCTGCTGGATAAAGTCCATCTCCTCGGGAGATACATTCGTCTTATTGTCATCTTCACGGGAGGCGTCCGCTATCTTGAGCATGGATTCCAGGACCTTACTCCTGAATTCGCCTGATTCGTTCTTCAAGGCTTCGATACAGGCGCCAGTGCGATCTTTTGCCGACGAAAAACGGGCATAAGTATCATTAAAATCGTCCCAAGACACATCCGGGGTCAGTTCGTCATGGATTTTATCCAAAGCATCGCTTTCGGCCTGCGTTGCCGAAGCGGAACCGGGCAGAAGTTTGTCTGTCTCGTTTTCGTGATAAAGGCAAGCCACCTGCCAGGAGAGAATCAATAGAGCCATGTTCGGATTCATCGTAGACCTCGTAGTTATGATTTGAAATATAAGAAAAAAGGATCAAGCAGTGAGCAGTGAGCGATGAGGTGTGAGTATTCGAGAGACTAGAGAATAGAGACTAGCGGCTAGTGAAAAGATTCACGCACTTCGTGCGTCAATATAAGACGGCAAAGCCGTGATATTTCTCCCTAGCCCACCACCTAAAGGTGGCCATGCCCACATAAGTGCTAAAGCACTAAGTGGTCAAAGGTAGATCCTAGCCCCTAACCACTTCCTACTGTCTACTGTCTACTGCCTACTACCTACTTCCTACCTTACCTCATACCTCAAAGGGAGCCTTCGGCGACCGACCTCAGAGCGTAGCGACCTCATAGCCCCTAACCACCAACCACTAACCACTGTCTACTGTCTACTTCCCACTTCCTACTATTTTACTATATTGCCCAGCATGGCATACGTAGCAATGGCGCGAAAGTGGCGCCCACAATCTTTCTCCGACATGGTCGGTCAGGAGCATATCGCTAAAACGCTCCAGAACGCAATCGAGGGAGGACGTCTCCACCATGCGTTCCTGTTTACCGGCACCCGCGGTGTAGGCAAGACCACCTCGGCCCGTATTCTCGCACGTACCCTCAACTGCAAGGGCGGCGACCCGCTCCACCCGTGTGGCGAGTGCGAAAGCTGCAAAGACATCTCGGGCGGCAACCCGATGGACGTCTATGAAATCGACGCGGCGTCCAACACGAGCGTCGACAATATCCGCGACGTGATTGAACGCGTCCAGTACCCGCCTGTCATTGGCAAATACAAGATTTTCATCATCGACGAAGTCCACATGCTCTCGACGGGGGCCTTCAACGCCCTCCTCAAGACGCTCGAAGAACCTCCTCCGCATGTGATTTTCATCTTCGCGACGACCGAAGTCAACAAGGTTCCGCAGACTATTTTGAGCCGTGTACAGCGTTTTGACTTCAAGCGCCTCACCATTGACCAGATCCGCAGCCGCCTGCGCTTCATCTGCGAGCAAGAAGGCATCAACGCCTCCGACGAGGCCCTCGACATCTTTGCCGAGAAAGCCGACGGGTCCATGCGTGACGGTCTTACCTACTTTGACCAGGCCTACGCCTTTACCGGCAACGAGATGACCGCCGAATCGGTGCGTTCCATCCTCGGCATCCCGCCCGTAGAGCTCTTTTTCGCCCTGATCCAGTCTATTGCCGCCCACGACCTCAAGGGTTGCTTCAAGATGGTCGACGAAGCGGTCAAGATTGGTATCGAGTTTACCCCGCTCCTTGATGGTTTCGGCAAGTTCCTGCGCAACCTGATTTACAGCCGCCTCGACGCATTTACCGCCGACGCGCTGAACATCTCGGACGAAGTTTATTCTAAATACAAGTCGACGGCTCCCGAACTTTCGAACGGGGACCTGCTCCGCATCAGCAAAATGCTCATCGATTTGCAGGGCACGCTGCGCTACAGTACGAACCCGCGGCTCCTCGTCGAGACCACCTTCGCACGAATGGCCTGGCTCGACCGACTCACGGACCTCCGCAGGGCGCTTGCAGCGATAAACGACCCCAAAAATGCCGATTCCGAGGCGTTAAAAAAAAAAGTAACTGAAGTCTCCGCCATGATAGACGCCCAGGAACAGGCCAAGGCGTCTTACAGTGACCCCTTCGCAAGTCTTCGGGATGGTGGAAACGGGACTTATTCCCGTTATGAAATCACGGCGGCCTGGCCCTCGATCCTTTCTTCCTTCGCCGACGACGGGGACCTCGTATTTTCGGCAGCACTGAACGGCACCGTCCTCGAAGCAGGCGAACTTCAGGCCACGCCATTCCCGCTATCACTTGTATTCATTGGCGATACGGCACAACCGACCTCCTGGGGCTACAAGCAGTTCATGGAGCACCCGGAATACATCCAGCGCCTGCAAAACAAACTGGAAGACCTGCTGCAAACCGGCATAACGCTGGGCGTCAAGACGCGAGCCTACACCGAGACAGAACTGCAGCAGCGGCTGGCAGCCAAGATGAGCCCCTTCGAGCTCGACCTCCAGAAGGACCCGTCCCTCGCCCGCCTCAAGGAACTGTTCGCCGCAGAGCTCGTCTATTCGCGCAAGCTGGCCGGCATGGCCCCAGTCCAGGCCGACGAATACATGGAACAGGACAACTAGCATGGCATGATGCGCACAAAATTTTTTAAGTTTTCACCCAGATTATAAAAACAGATAAGGAGTCCCCTATGGACATGAGCAAAATGTTGAAAGACCTTCAGAAAATGCAGAACAAGATGTTGAAGGCACAAAGCGACCTCAAGGCCCAGAGTTTCGAAGCCGAAGCCGGCGGCGGAATGGTGAAAGTGGCCATGAACGGCAAGGGGGTCATTACCATGATTAAAATCAACCCGGATGCAGTCGACAAGGACGACGTGGAAGCCCTGGAAGACCTCGTCATGGCCGCCGTGAACTCCGCCGTCAAGAAAAAGGATGACGCGGCACAGTCCAGCCTGAGCGACATCACCGGCGGGATGAAGATTCCCGGACTCATGTAATTCCTCCATTTGTCCGTCAAAAACGGCATTTTATCCATTATTCCGCAAAAACGCCCTTAAAAAAGGGGCGTTTTTTTAGTAAATTTGGCGCATTATTATAATTAGTTATATTAGGAGCAGGAATGCCAAGGAAATACGTAATCCTTCCAGCTATCGCGATAGGCCTCATCGCCCCCTCTTGGGCAGGAACGGTCTACACCCGCGAAGATGCTGTGAAAATAGCTCTCGAAAAATCAACGGAAATCCAGTCCGCCAAAGAAGATTTAGTCTCAACAACATCCAAGGTAGAAGGCGGCTACGGCGCCGCATACCCGGTCATCGACTTGAACGCCACAGTGACCCGCATTTTCGGTCTAGACGACGTTGACATGAACGACCAATCTATGGTGAGCGATATGATTGCAACGGGTAAGGAGAAGGGCTACGATGACCCCTCCCCATGGGACAACATGGCGTTCGGAGCAATCAACAGAGTCGCAAACAGCATGAAGGCGCAGGGATACCGCTGGCAATCAAGTGTCGGCTTGACAGCCACCCAGATTCTCTACTCCGGCGGCAAGGTAGGAACCGGAATTGATATCGCAAAATCAGCGAAGCGTGTAAGCGAAATATCCCTCGAAAACAAAAAGGCAGAAGTCCGCTACAACGTGGAAAAGGCATTCAACCAGCTCATCTTCATGGATTCCTCGATTGTCATCCTCGAAGAGAGCATCAAACTGACCCAGAGCCACGTCGATTTGGCCGTAAACAACCAGAAGAGCGGCCTCGGCACGGAACTGGACGTCATCCGCGCGCAGCTCCAGCTCGACGAACTCAAGTCCTCCCTTGAAAAAAACAACAAGACCCGAGTTGTTGCCCGCAACAACCTGCTCTTGACCATGGGACTTCCCTTCGAAGCCGATGTGCAGTTCAAGGGCACTCTCAGGAGCCCCGAAGAGAATCTTCCCCTGCCGGACACATCCATGGCCAACGTCAAGAAGCGCCGCAAGGAACTCGCCCAGCTGGAAGAAAGCGAAAAGATCCAATCCAAAACGATCGACTTGGAAAAAAGCGGCTACCGCCCCAATGTTGTCTTGATTGGCGGCCTCAAGTACGCCAACAACCAGAATACCATCAAGGACTGGGACGCCCCGGACTGGGACAAGAACATCAACAAGTACATCACCCTGAACGCGACAATGAACCTGTTTAACGGTATGCAGACCCGCGAAAAGGTCACCCAGGCAAAATCCAGCCTGCGCTCCACCCAAATCCAGAAGGAATCGGCCGAGCGCGGATTCCGCCTGCAAATCGAATCCTGCATGAACGACCTGAACGATGCGGAACAGCAGCTCGGCATCAAGAAACGTTCCGTGGAACTCGCCCAGAGGAACCAGGAACTGACGGAAGCCTCCTACACCTTGGGCAAGGAAACGCAGATTAACCTGCTCGAAGCCACGATGAAGCTCCGCAACGCGAAGCTCAACTACATGGAAGCGGTCCTGAACTGGAACAACGCCTATAACGCCTTACTGCAGGCCACCGGAGAATATTAAGAGGAAGAAGAACATGAACAACATCATCAAATCCATCGTTACCCTCAGTGCTATTTCGCTTCTCCTCGCAGGCTGCGAAACTTTCGACAAGAAAGACGAAAGCCAGAAGCAGAAGCCCACGACCATTGAAGAAATCCAGAAAGAAAAGGGCAAGCCCGCCCGCGTCGTGAAGGCCGGAGTCGCAAAGCTCAACGACATCCGCAAGTTCAGCGGAAGTATCGAAGGCATGCAAGAAAACAAGGCCATTTCTAAGTTGGGCGACCCCCTCGCCAAGGTCTACATTGCCGTCGGCAGCGTAGTCAAGAAAGACCAAATTCTCGCCGAATACCTCTTCACGGGCGACAACACTAGCTACCAGCAAGCCCAGGAACAGGTTGCCCTGCAAGAAAAGTCCACGGCCCGCCTCCGCGAACTCTATGAAAAGGGAGGCACCAGCCAGCAGGACCTCGAACAGGCAGAGTCTGGGCTGAAAATTGCCAAGATGAACCTCGAAACTGCCCGCCGTGCAACATTGATTCTTGCCCCCGAAGCAGGCGTCGTTACCGAGCTCAACTACCAGGTCGGCCAGGCCCCGGGTGTTGGCGGAGTCTTCTGCACCATTGCCAAACTCGACCAAGTCATCCTCAAGCTGAACGTCACCAGCCAGGACATCGGCTACTTCAAGAAGGGCACCACGGCAACGGTCACCTTGAACGGCAACAAGATCGAAGGCCAAGTCTCTCTCGTTCCGCTAGCAGCCAACCCGCAGACCCGCTTCTTCCCGGTCGAAGTCACCTTCAACAACAAAGACAGGAATCTCCTCCCGGGCATGTACGTGACCGCCGAGGTCGATACCCGCGAAGTCGAAGGCGTCATCGTCCCGCTCGAAGCAGTCGTCTACCGTAACGGAGTCAACGCCATCTGGACCGTCACCGAAGACAACAAGGCCAAGCGCAAGATTGTCAAGCTCGGTGTGCAGACCCAGGACGATGTCCAGATTCTCGAAGGCATCAATTCCGGCGAAACGGTCATGGTCGAAGGCCAGTCCCGCATGAACGACGGCGACAAGGTGCTGGTGGTTGAATAGGAGATTTTGCTGAATGATTAAGGCCAGTATCTATAAACCGATAACCATGCTCATGGTCATTTTGACCGTGGTGGTGTTCGGTCTTTATACCTATTCCATGATGGTGGTGGACCTGATGCCGAAATTCGACGTCCCTGTGGTCACCGCGACCATCATCTACCAGGGCGCAAACCCTGAAGAAATCGAATCAACGATTATCAAGCCGCTCGAAGACCAGGTAGAACTGGTGGACGGTATCGACTACGTGCAGTCCATCTGCCTTGAGAACTACGGCATCATCGTCGCCATGTTCAACATGGGCGTGAACGTGGACGTGGCAGCAAACGACGTGCGTTCCAAGATCGACCTCGCGTCGGTGAACTTCCCCGACGCCGTGCAGGCTCCGATTATCGCAAAGGTGGACATCAACGGTGCTGCCATCATGGCCATTTCGTTTACGGGTCCGCTGAACTCTACCGAACTTCGTCAGAAGGTCGAAGACGACATCGAACCGCTCTTTACGGCCGTTTCCGGCGTGGCTAGCGTCGACATCTTCGGTGGTACGACCCGCCAGATTTCCATCGAGCTCGACAAGGACAAGATGATTGACCGCAATGTGGACATTGCGACCATCATGGGCCTGTTCGGACAATCGAACGTCAATTACCCGGTCGGTGAAGTCATTGGCAAGCACAAGAACACCTCCGTGCGTA
>JAEEGH010008200.1_pt1 | contig 24795 bp, 20 predicted proteins | sample 9134181 | NCBI WGS metagenome assembly JAEEGH01 (sample SAMN16246544, study PRJNA631951) | gut metagenome | biome: gut microbiome; feature: rumen; material: DP-attached | host: Bos | place: Iran: Karaj | collected 2018-10
AGAGAGGTGGTTCAATTGCAAAAACACTTCCTTTGTAAGAACAAACTTTAACTGTCTCGTTTTCTTTAACAAATTTTAATGAATCGCCAACTGTATCTGCGTTTAAAGCTATCTGATCGTAGTTTTCCGCATCCATAAAGTTGTAAAGCTCTCCATCTGAGTATAAGTACTGCATATCTCTTCTTTCGATATGAGCCTGTTCAAATTTTTCAGTCGGTCTGAAAGTTTTTTCAACAACACCGCCCGAAACAATATTTTTTAATTTAGTTCTAACAAAAGCAGCGCCTTTACCCGGTTTAACATGCTGAAACTCGATAACCTGATATACGTTACCTTCAACTTCAACTGTTAATCCGTTTCTAAAATCACCTGCTGATACCATAGGTATTCCTCCTTAAAATCTATTTAGAATATCATAAACATACCGCCAAGCGGTGTAATTACCATAATATTTTATACTATATAAGCCTTTTTTTCAAGCCCTGAGCTATTTTTCGTCCTTTTCGTAAATCGCATCGAGGATTGCACTGCAAATATCCTGAATCTGCATACCTGCCGTATCTATTGTAATATCGGCAGCCTTATCATAGCGTTCTTTTCTTTCATTTAACATTTCTTTGATTCCATCAATGCCCTTATCTTTTGCAAGAGGACGATTGGAATCTTCGGAAATTCTGGCATATATTTCTTCCGCCGGAGCATCGAGTCTGACTACAATACCGTGTTTTTTCATAATTTCGATATTTTCGTCTTTCAAAACGATTCCACCGCCGCAAGCAACGATTTGTCCGCGTCTTTCGGCAATTTGACTTAAAACCTTTGTTTCGACGCTTCTGAAGTATTCTTCCGATTTTTCTTTGAAAATATCCGGAATGGTCATGCCGAGGGCATTAACGATTTCTTCGTCCACGTCCACATAAACCATGCCTTTAATATCGCTGAGTACTTTTGAAACCGCGGTTTTACCCGTACCCATAAAGCCAACGATAAAAATATTAATAAGGCTTTCTTCGATTTCGCTTCCGGAATAATTGCCGTAAGCTCTGTGAAATTTATCGAGAATAATAAAAAGCTCGTTAACGTTCATTTGTCCCGGTGCGGAAGATTTTTTAAGAGCCGCAAAAGAAATGGCACTGCCCAAAAATTCGCCGCTGATTCGGGAAACAATACCTTCCTTGCCCATAACAATGGAAATAACGGGTACATTGGCGTAATTTTCCACCATTTCCTCCGTTGCGGAAAGCATGGTGATTACATCATATTTGGTTGCGGGCATAACAGCCATTTTTACAATGTCCGCTCCAAGCTTTTGCATACCCAAATATCTTGCAACAATCTCAACTTGAGAAGGAGTCTTCATAAAATTGTGATTGGACACAATAACGTGCAATCCGTCAGCTTTTATTTTTTTAATCAAGTTAAATATATCGTCGTTAATATATGTATCTTCATAAAGGAAAGCTTGAATGTCCACCAAATCCGCCAACTTTCCTTCCGATACAACATTCATCAAAGCTTTGTATTCCGAAAGAGAAATGGCTTTTTCTCCGCCTTCCTCAATGGTTCTGAACGTAAAAATAACGGGCTTATTAACAGATAGCTTCATAATAGCTTCGCCCACTTGACGAAGCTCGCTGAAATCCATGACGTTATCAAAATAATCGGCACGCCACTCAATAATATCGCATCTGCTGTCTACAGCCTCTTTAGCCTCTTCTATTATCTCTTCCTTGGTTTTTCCCATTAAAGACACGGCTATCTTTGTTCTGCCTTCACCGATAACCACGTTCTTTATAGTCAAAGCTTTAATCATAACAAACCTCTAATTTTCAACAAGTTCCTTTATATGAATAGGCATTTCCTTGCCCGTCCAAATTTTAAATGCTTCAGCTCCCTGATAAAAAAGCATATCCGTACCGTTTAAAATCTTGCTTCCCGCAGCGTGAGCCTGTTTTAAAAGTAAAGTCATTTCAGGTTCGTAAATTGCATCAAATACAAGCATATTGCGTTTCAAAGCACTGAAATCGCTTAACACGCAAACATTCGGTACATTAAGACCTACTTTTGTTGCATTGGCAAGAATATCGCTTTTTGCTATACATTCGTTAAGCTTATTTCTTTCATATTTGAACATTGTAATTTTGCAATTGGTATGTTCTTTGACTGAAATAAGCATTTCTCTCATTGCATTAAAGCCCGTACCCGGTCTTCCGAAAACAAGAATCTCCTCGGCTCCGTCAAGTGCGGATTGTGTAATCATAGCCTTTGCGGCTCCGCCCGTACCGAGAATGGTTAAAGTTTTACCGCTTACCGGAAAACCAACACTGGCAACGGCATTAACGAAACCGAATCCGTCGGTATTGTGACCGATAATCTTTCCGTCCTTATAAACAACCGTATTTACCGCTTTCATAAGTTTTGCGGATGTGCTGAGTTCATCACACAGCTCATACATTTTGGTTTTTACCGGCATGGTACAATTCCAGCCAACAGCACCCTGAGCTTTGAGTTTTTCAACAACCTCGGGCAATGTTTCTTCCGTTGCATCTACAGCATAATATCTGTAATCAAGATTAAGTTCCTCAAATGCGGTATTGTGCATGAGAGGTGATTTGCTCAAATTAACCGGGCTGCCAAGCAATACCATAAAAGGTGCTTTACAGCTTTCAATACTAGTATTTTCCATCTCTTTCCTCTTTTTTATACATTTTTTGAAAAAGCCTTTGCTTTAATTATCTTGCCATAAATTCAACGATTTTTCCCACATACATAACATTCTGATCGTTGGGATCGAAGTTTTTGCCCGCCATGCTCGGGTCCATATTTTTTGCCGAAATCGGAAGTTCCGTAACGCATTCACATATAAGAACCATTTTTCCTTCGTCAATAAAAGGTGTTCCCGTAGGCTCATGATAATTGATATTCATCATGGCATTCGAAAGTTTATCTTCATCTCTGCCCGAAACGGCACCAATGTATTTTAACTCCTTCGAAAAACTACCGTCAAAGAATGTCAGCGAAAACTTGCCGGTTTTATCAATAAACTCGTTGATGTATTTACTGTCTTTTATAACAATAAAAGCAACATCGCTTTCCCACAATACACCAAGCCCTCCCCCGATTGCTATGGTTGTATTATAGTCATCTTTCGAACCGGACGTAACAAGCATTCCATCCTTTGAAATCATGTTAAAAGGATTAACATCCATAAAATCCTGTGTTATTGGTTGAAAAGTATGCATATAATAACCCCCTTATTAAGTTTTAAACTTCGTAAGCTTTGTAAAGCTCGGCAATCAAAGCTTTAATCTCCTCAACGGCATTATCCTTGGAAACCTTCTTTTGAACCGATTTGTCTCTTGTGGAGATTTCAACGACATCTTCCTTAAGGTTTTTAGGACTAACCACTACTCTTACAGGTGCGGCAATCAAGTCCGCATCCGAGAACATGGCACCCGGTCTGATGTTTCTGTCATCATAGATAACATCAACCTTATCGGCTTTCAGCTTCTCGTAAATGCTGTCGGCAAGGGATTTAACTTCCTCATCATCAGCACGAAGAGCGCAAATATGAACTTCGTAAGGTGCAATGGTGATTGGCCAAATCGGACCGTAATCATCGCGATGTGCCTCGCAAACAGAAGCCGCAAGTCTTCCCACGCCTATACCGTAGCAACCCATAATCGGGTATTTAAGCTCGCCGTTTTCGTCGCTGTACTGCATGTTCATTGTTTTTGTATATTTTGTTCCAAGCTGGAAGATGTTTCCAACTTCAATACCACGTTTAATCGTGATTGAATGTTTGCCGCAAACCGGGCAAATTCCGCCTTCAACGGCTTTGGCAAAGTCGAAATATTCAACATTTTCAAGGTCTCTTTCCAAGTTAAGGCCCGTGTAGTGATAACCTTCCTTGTTGGCACCGCAAACAACATTTCCGATGCCTTTAAGAGATTTATCGATATAATATGTGCAATTATCCGTAATTCCGTAAGGTCCGATATAACCCGCAACAAGTCCGCAATCCGATGTAATATCGGCAGCGTGGATTTCTTCACCCACAAGGTTTCTGAACTTTGTTTCGTTTATTTCAAGATCGCCTCTGATAAATGCAACCACATATTCATCCGTCATGTTTTTCTGGTAAACAACCGCTTTGCAAGATGATTTCACATCACTCTTCAAAAAGTTGCAAACCGCTTCGATGGTTTTGCAATCCGGTGTTTCAACCATTTTAAGTTCTGCTTCCGGAAGAGCCGTATTTTCCACAATCATATCAGCGGCTTCCATATTTGATTTGTAGTCGCAATCATTGCAGATAACGATTGAATCTTCGCCTGCATCCGTAAGAAGCATGTATTCGTGGGAAACGCTTCCTCCCATCATACCCGAGTCGGATTTAACCGCAATAACTTCCGGAATTCCGGCTCTTTTAAAGATTTTAAAATATGCATCGTAGTATTTTTCGTATGTTTTTTCAAGATCTTCCTGAGATGTGTGGAATGAGTACGCATCTTTCATGGTGAATTCGCGAACTCTGATCATTCCGGCACGAGGTCTTGCCTCATCTCTGAATTTTCTTTGAATCTGGTAAACCGCAAAAGGATATTTGCTGTAAGTATTGCCGTATTCTCTAACCAAATGCACCGCAGCTTCTTCGTGAGTCATACCCAGTACAAGTTTGGAATCATTTCTGTCGGAAAGTCTTACAAGCTCGCTTCCCACAGATTCGTATCTTCCGGACTCTTTCCAAAGATCCGCCGGCAAAACAACCGGGAACAAGACTTCCTGGCAGTCTATTGCATCCATTTCCTCGCGGATAATGTTTTCGATTTTCTTTGTGATTTTTCTTAAGATGGGAAGTTCCGAATAAATGCCGTTTCCGACGTTTTTCATGTATCCTCCCTTTATCATGAGTGCGTGACTTTCGATAACACAGTCCGCAGGTCTTTCTTTAAATCTGGTTCCAACCAGTTGTTCAACTTTCATTACACTGTTCCTCCAAATAATCGCCTGCATTTATTATGTCCGTGTATTAAATGCGGCATTAAACACAGCAAATCCATGCTGTGTTAGCACTTTATAGAATACCACAAAATCACGCTTTTATCAATTAAATAAACTAATTTAAACTACAAAAAGTCCCCCGGCATTACATTCGTAACACCGAGGGTTTAAATAGACGAAGCTGACTCAATTTCCGTTCCCAATGGACTATACCTCTTCTTTCCTAGATTTATGTATTAATACCTCACTTCGGTCCAGATACTAATACGCTTCAATAGGATTTATATCTAACGATTAAATAACTATGATCAATGCTTCTCTTTCTCACAACTTCTCACCGTATGTAAAGATTTTTATTTAGGTCAGCTTTCGTCCTCTTACATTCACCGGCCAATATCAAAGCCTATCATCATTTCGCAGATACAAAATCCGTATTAACCTTTGGTTCACCTCCAAGCCTTTTTTATTATGATAATATATAAAATATATTACTTTCTTTAAGTATGGAATAATTTTATCACAGGCTTTTTGATTTGTCAATACTATTTCTGATATTTTTCTTTATTTAATTTATAATTGTCGTAAATTGATTATATCGTCTGACAACTCACGAAATTAACACAATTTCATACAATTTTATAAATCCTCTTTCCCCCGTTATAAGCACACTTCATAAATATGCCAATAATATGTAAACCACAAGATATAGTAAAGTTTTTAGAATTTTCTTGACCTCCACCACATTTATAGCATATAATTAAATTGTGGATTTATCTAAGCATATTGATTATCGACAAAATCGACATCCGAATTATTGTTTAAATTTAATCCACAATTTGTAGGTTTATGATTTATTGAGGATTTCGCTTGGGTGAACAAAATATAACTGTATAGTTTAAAAAACGGAGGGAAATCATTTGAAGTGTCCATTTTGTAACAAAGAAAACACTAAGGTTATTGACTCACGTCCGGCCGAAGACAACAATTCCATAAGAAGAAGACGTCAATGCGACGCCTGCGGCAAGCGTTTCACAACTTACGAAAAGGTTGAATCCATACCTCTTATCGTAATCAAAAAAGACAACAACCGCGAGCCATACGATCGTCAAAAAATCGAAAAAGGTATTTTGCGCTCATGTCACAAAAGACCCGTTTCCGCTGAACAGATGACTACTCTTGTGGATGAAATCGAAACACAGATTTTCAACATGGAAGCAAAAGGAATTCCAAGTTCGGCAATAGGCGAAATTGTTATGAACAAGCTTAAAGATGTTGACGAAGTTGCATATGTAAGATTTGCATCCGTTTACAGAGAATTCAAAGATGCAAATACATTCATTAACGAAATCAAAGTTTTCTTAGATGGCACTAATCAAAAAAGCTGACTAAGGAGTAACTATGAGTTTATTTTATCCAAACGAATATGCGGAGTCTACTTACAAAATAGACTTTCAAAAGTATTACGATATGGGTTATCGCGGCCTTGTATTTGACATCGACAACACTCTTGTGCCCCACGATCACCCTTATACGGCGCAATCCGTAGCTTTATTTGAAGAGCTTAGACGAATCGGTTTTAAAACTTGTATCATTTCAAACAACAACGAAAAGAGAGTTAAACCTTTTGCGGATGCCGTTGGTTCGGAATACACCTTTGATGCCCACAAACCTTCAAAAGGCGGATATCTTCTATCCGTTAAAAAAATGGGAATCAAATTGGACGAAGCCATCTTTATCGGCGACCAGATTTTAACCGATGTACTTGGTGCGAGACGCGCCGGGATGCATTGCATAATGGTTAAATATATCGATCCGAGAGAAAAGAAAAGCATTCGTTTTAAAAGAAAAATAGAAAATGTTATTCTTCACTTCTATAAAAAGAAGAAGAAAGACGCATTTCAAAAATAACAAAGACATAAAAAAGGAACCTTGAAATCAAGGTTCCTTAAATTTTTATTATTTATCTTTTTTCAAAAATGAAGGAATATCCAACTGTTTTGTTCTTGGAGTTGCAGTCGGAGTAACAGGTTTTTGAATGTTAACCGGTTTAACTTCAGGTGCTTTAAGTGGTTGTGCACTTGCAGTAGCAGCAGGCTGAGGAGCAGCTGCAGCTGTTTGAGGTTTAACATTGAAACCTGAATTCATAACAGGTTTGTTGATAGTTGTCTGAGCAGGTTTTTGAGCTTTTGCACCTTCTTCAGGTTCCGCAACACCCGTTGCAACAACAGTAACAACGATTTCGTCTGTGTATGTTTCGTCGTAGCACAAACCGTAAATTACGTTAATATCTTCACCGGCAATTGAGTTGATGTAATCGCATGCAACCATGTTATCGCCAAGTGAAACATCACCTGTTAAGTTAATAAGGATATGTGATGCACCCTCGATAGTTGTCTCAAGAAGCGGACTTGCAACGGCTGCCTGAACAGCTTCCAACGCTTTGTCATCGCCCTTACCTGTACCGATACCGATATGAGCAACGCCCTTGTCTTTCATAACTGTCTTAACGTCGGCAAAGTCAACGTTGATTAATGCATCTTTATTGATTAAGTCAGTAATACCCTGAACTGCCTGCTGTAATACTTCATCGGCTTTTTTGAGAGCCTCAGGCATTGTTGTTCTTCTGTCAACAATATCAAGAAGTTTGTCGTTAGGGATTACGATAAGAGTATCTACGTGTTCTTTAAGCTTTTCGATACCTGAAATTGCATTCTGCATTCTGATCTTAGCTTCGAATCTAAAAGGTTTTGTAACAACACCAACAGTAAGTTTGCCCATTTCTTTGGCAACTTTTGCGATTACCGGAGCCGCACCGGTACCGGTACCGCCACCCATTCCGCATGTTACAAATACCATATCAGCATCGCTGATTAATTTTTCAATGTCATCAATGTTTTCTTCGGCTGCCTTTTCCCCGATTTCAGGCTGAGCACCCGCACCAAGTCCTTTTGTAAGTTTCTCGCCGATCTGCAATGTCGTTGCAGCTTTACAAAGCTTAAGTGCCTGTCTATCAGTATTAATGCCAAGAAACTCCACACCACATATATTTTCATCAATCATACGATTGACAGCGTTATTACCAGCACCACCAACACCAACTACAATAATCTTTGCGCCGCTCTCAGAATTAGTAACTATCTCTAACAAAGATTTCTCCTCCTTTTTTTAACACATCATATATACAAAAAATCAATAATATTCATTTTTAAATATTTCTTTTTCTATAATACCTTTTTTTAGGATTTTTTTCAACCGATTTTTACTGATTGCTTTTAAAAGTAAAAGTCTTGTTATTTAAATCAAAATCCTGCATAAAAAGGGTCCCCGAAAGGCCTACAAGCTTGTCGTAAAAGTTGCTGAGCTCCGCAATTTTTTCTGCCGTATACTCGTTTTTTCCAAGCTCTACCTTTACATTTGCAATGTAAAGAGTCATTTCGTAATCCGACGAAATGTATATTTTTTCAAACTTAATCTCGTATTTATTCAGAGTTTGAACAACTTCCAAGAGCCAGCGAAATATATCTTCGTTTGCAATATCAAGTTCATCGTTAATGGCCACATGGTCAAAATTCAAGCCCAAAACCAAAGGAACGTTTTCATCCTTTTGGGGAGAGGAAGTTCTCACAACTCCGTCCTGGTCGAAATACATGTAAAAGTCCGTGTATTTTATGCAGCCCACGATGCTGTATTTTTCGCTGATTTCGGCATCTATTACGCTCTCTTCCTCTTCTTTTTGGAAATTAATGATTCCCTTTTTGTAAAGAATGAAAAAGGCGACCAAGGCTATAGCAGCTATCAAAGCAATAATAATAATTCTTTTTATGATTTTTCTTTTATTATCTGCCATCATCCACAGCTATCTCCTCTTGCTGCATTTGCCTCGAAACGGAAAGCACAAGCCCCATTTCTGCCAGCAAAAACAATACCGACGTACCGCCGTAACTGATAAAAGGCAATGTAATACCGGTGTTTGGTATCGAATTGGTTACAACGGCTATATTCAAAATTACCTGGAGCGAAATATGCGCCATCACCCCGGTAACAACAAGACTTCCGAACATATCTCTGGAATTTTGTGCGATTTTTATAAAACGCCATACCAAAAAGATAAAAAGAACAATAACGCAAATCGCGCCAAACAGGCCGAGTTCCTCACAAATAATGGTAAAAATCATATCATTTTGAGCTTCCGGAACAAAACCAAGCTTTTGGATACTGTTACCAAGACCCTTGCCGAAAAGTCCGCCGGAACCTATGGCATAAAGAGCTTGAAGAACCTGGAAACCACCGTCCAAGTAGTATTTTTCCGGATCCAGCCAAGCCGCAACACGGTCTGCACGATAACTTACAAAAGCGATAAAAAGCACCGCTATAAGAACCACCGCCAGTGCCAAAAGCACAAATTGAAGATATTTCGGGCTTGCCACAAATACCATTACATAAGCAATTCCGAAAATAATGATTGCGGAACTCAAGTTAGAGGTCATGACAGCTATCAAAACCGCCAAAACTCCCGCAAAAGCAAGCATTTTAATTACGGTTTTGAAATCCGAAATCTGTTTTCTGTTTTTACAAATGATATATGCCAAAAATATAATAACGGCGATTTTGGCAAATTCGGCAGGCTGAAAAGATAGGCTCTGTCCGATACCCACCCATCTTTTGGCACCGTTTACCTCGATACCCAAAGGCGAATGAGTAAGAAGAATAAATACTATTGCAAGTCCGTAAGCGATTAATGCGAATTTTTTCCATATCTGGTACGGAATAATCGTTACGATGAACATAGCGATAATTCCCACAACCGTTGAAAGAGCTTGTTTTTTAAGGAACCAAATCGAAGATCCGAACTTAATCTGGGCATTATAAGAACTGGCACTGTATAACATAACCAGGCCAAAGCACAAAAGGAATATTATAATTACCAGTAATGTAAAGTCAACCGGACCTTTCTTAGCTCTCATTAAAGCATCCCAACCAATTTCTTAAAATGCTCTCCTCTTTGCTCAAAGTTTTTGTACATATCCCAACTTGCGCAAGCAGGAGAAAACAATACATTTTCACCACTGATAGCAGCATTTGCCGATTCTTTCACGGCCTCTGTTAAATCTGCCACTCTCTTTATGCGGTCGAAGGCCAATTCTTTACAGGCAGCTTCGATTTTGTCCGCAGTTGCGCCGAAATAAACGACCAATTTAATATCATCGTTAAATTCACGAACCAATTCCCTGAAATCGGCACCCTTATCGTATCCTCCGGCAATAAGAACGCTTTTGCCTCTCATAGCTTGAATCGCCTTGATTGTGGCATCGATATTGGTACCCTTTGAATCGTTGTAGTATTTAACGCCTTTTACTTCTTTTGTAAATTCTATTCTGTGTTCTACCGCTTTAAAGTTTTTAACGCTTTCTTTGATAATATCCATGGGAACTTTGGCGCAAATACTCATAAGTACCGCAGCCATAATGTTTTCCATATTGTGAGTGCCCAGGATATTTACTTCGTTTTCGCTGCAAAATAGCTCTTTTTTGCCATTAAGATTTATGTAAATATTGCCTTCTTTAAAGAAAGCACCTTCTTCCACTTCGCATCTACTGCTGAAAAACAAGACTTTAGCCTTTACGTTTTTTGCGGCATTTCTTAAATATTCGTCATCATAATTCAAAATCATGAAATCATCGGCAGTTTGATTTTTGCCTATATCCATCTTGATTTTTGAATAGTTTTCCATTGTTTTGTGACGATTCAAGTGATCCGGAGTAATGTTTAAAACAGCGCTTATTTCCGGTTTGAAGTCTACAATGCTCTCAAGCTGGAAACTGCTGATTTCCGCAACAACCACTCCGTCATCAAATGTATGATTTGCGGCCGCTGCGTAAGATGTACCGATATTACCCACAACTTGCGTGTGAGCATTGAAATTTTTCATTATCTCGCCTGTCAAAGCCGTTGTTGTGGTTTTACCGTTTGTTCCCGTTATGGCAATAAGTTTGCCTTTTTGAACGCTGTAGGCAAGCTCGATTTCACCTATAATCTCACATCCCGCCTCGCGTGCCAAAAGCACGATATCGCTGTCAATGGGAACACCCGGGCTTATAACAAGCACATCTATATTATCAAAATCCGTTTTTTTAATATCTCCGCAAATAAAAGGATGGTCTTTTTCAAGACCGATTTCTTCAAGTATTTTATTCTTGTCCAAATCGCTTTTGGAATCATAAAGAACAAAGTCCGCGGATATTTCTTTAAGGAGTTTTGCGGCACCTATACCGCTTATTCCCATACCCGCAACCAAAAACTTTTTATTATCTAAATTCATCTTATGTAAACCTCTTTTAAGTTAAATCTCAAACATTAACAATATACCCTTTAAGGGATTTTACGCATTAAAACAAAATCAAGTATGCAATGTTGCATGTAATTATTGTAATAATGGTAAATACGGCAACCACCTTTGTTTCGGACCAGCCGCCAAGCTCAAAATGGTGATGAATCGGCGCCATTCTGAAAATTCTCTTTCCGTGTGTTGACTTGAAATACAATACCTGGATAATAACCGATAAAATCTCCACAAGGTAAATAAATGCAACCGGAATAATGAAGATTGGCATTTTAAGGCAAAAAGCAACGCCGGCCACAAAGCCGCCCAGGGCCAGAGACCCGGTGTCTCCCATAAAAATCTTTGCAGGGTTTACGTTAAATACAAGGAACGCAAGCAAAGCGCCGAAAACCGCCGCACTGATGTAAATATATCCCGATGTCATAAGAAGCGAAACAATAATAAAGAAAAATGCTATTACTGCCGTAACGCTGCTTGCAAGACCATCGAGTCCGTCCGTAAAGTTCGATCCGTTTACTGTTCCCAAAACCGCAACAAAAACAAGTGGGATGTACAATCCGCCGATATCAGCGGTCTGTCCGTGTGTAAAAGGAATAATGATTTCCGTTCCCACCGTATTCATAAGATATATGCAGAAAATAAGGGTAATGACGATTTCGCAAAGCATTTTCTGCCATGCTTTAAAGCCCAAATTTCTTTTAAGAACCACTTTGATAAAGTCATCCACAAAGCCAACTGCCGCAAATCCTACCGTAAGAAGCAGTACCGGTAAAAGCTCCGTGCGCTTGAATCCTATTATGAAAATCAAGGAAGTAACTATGATTCCCACAAGAAAAATCGCGCCGCCCATGGTTGGTGTGCCGCTTTTTTTCTGATGAGATTCGGGTCCTTCTTCCCTGATATACTGTCCAAATTTAAGTTTGTGTAAAAACGGAATGCAAATAGGGCATAAAACTACCGTAATCGCAAACGAAATAATCACTGCCAATATAGCTAAATAATCCATATAATCAGCCTTCCTGTACTCTAAACTTTGGTTGCATATACACAACTTAATTAGTATAGACCTTTTTTGATTTTTTATCAATTAGTTTATAAAAGTTAAAAGCTAACGCGCATTGTGCGCACCACCTTCGTCTTCCACGGTGTTGTTTGCAAGGCCTTCCGCTACGGATTCGTCGGCATCCGGCATAATGTTAAGGTATGGAAGTACCTCACCCATAATGGCGCTGAAAAGTCTGGATGCATAAGCACTGCTGTCCGTATCTTCCACATCCGGCGTATCCACAATTACATAACAAACAAGCTCAGGATTCTCATATGGCGCAAAGCCGATAAAAGAAAGTACATAGTCGTTTGTTTCTTCCGTATCACCTTTTTCAGCCGTACCCGTTTTACCGCTGATGATATAGCCGTCAACCGCGGCTTTTTTACCTGTACCGCTGATTACCGTATCTTTCAAAGCTTCTTTTAAAAAGTTTGATGTATCGTTGCTGACGGTTCTTGCAACCAAGGTAGGTTCCACCGTTTCCACAACTCCACCGTCCGCATTGTAAATTTCCTTTACAAGATAAGGCCTGTAAAGGTAACCTCCGTTGATAATGGAAGAAAATGCAGATGTCATCTGAACCATGGTAATTTTAAAGTTCTGACCGAAGGAATATGTCGCAACGTCGGCCTCATCCATCTTTGCCGCTTCATGAACAATGTTTTCGCAACTTACTTCGCTTGGCAAATCAATATCCGTATATTCGTTAAATCCGAATTTTTCTCTGTATTTTGTAAAAGCTTCCGCACCAAGCTTTGCATTTATTTGCATAAGAGCATCGTTACAAGACTGCATAACAACCTCTTTCAAGGTTAAAAGTCCGTGTCCCGCTCTGATATGACATCCGATATACCATTCCTGAAGCTGTTCACCACCGTCACATCCGTACACATCCGCCGTTGTTGCAGTGCCTTCTTCCAAGGCTGCGGCCACGGTGAAAGGTTTGAACGTGGAACCCGGTTCGAACCCCTCCGATACCGCGTAATTACGCCATATACTGTTAAGTGCGTCAACCGTCTGCTCGTCAGTCATCGCACCTAATTCTTCCGGTGTATAGTAGGCAGATAAATTACGCGGATCGTTGAGGTCTACGCTTGTATTGTCAGCCATTGCGACGATTTCCCCGGTGTTTGGGTTTTGAATCACAACAGCTATGTTTTTTGGATGATATTCGTTTTGCCACTGGGCAATGTATTTTTCCACAATGCTTTGAACATTGCTGTCAAGAGTGGTAACGATGCTGCATCCGTCCGTTGCCTTCTTAATTACCGTCTCTTGAACATTTTCATCATTTGTATATGTAAATTCTCTTCCGTTTGTTCCCGTTAAATATTCATCATAATAAGCCTCAAGACCGATGGCACCGGAGCCTTCCGATGTGGTAAATCCGATAACATTGGATGCAAGGGCCGAATAAGGATATTTACGTTTGTAATTTTCCTCAAACCAAACGCCTCTTATAAAGTCGTTTTCCTGTTGTTTTTCTTCAAAAGGCTGAACTTCCTCGTAATTCATTCCCTTTTTCATAACAACATAGTTGCTGTCGGCGTTTTCGTTAACCTTTGTCAAAAGCTCTTCGTATGTAAAGCCGAAAACTTCGGAAACCGCTTTCAATGTCGGCTCAACGCATTTTTCATTGTCCAAAATAACCTTTGGATCCAACACCAGATTGTAGATTTTGGTACTGGTTGCAAGGGTATTTTTGTTTCTGTCCAGGATTTCACCGCGCTTGTAGGCGATACTCCTGTTGGTTGACTGAGTCTGCTCCAAAACGGTGAGTGTATATTCGTCACCTTTATTTAAATTAATCCATGTAAGTCTTACCACTAAAAGAAAAAGTAGGATAAAAGCAATAACAAACACAATGGTAAGTTTTGTTTTCATCCTTCTTGATACGGTATATTTCTTCTTTTTTTTGCTTTTACTTTGTTCCATCACTAACCACCCTAAGGCATGCAATACATTTATTTTGTAGGAATGCTTGAATATTGCTGCATATATTCATATTCGGCACTCTTATATGTATTGATATTGTCCTTAGATATTTTTACCATACCAAGGTCGTTTGTTGCAACATCTATTATATGATTTATATCAACATAGCTGTTGATGGAATAATCCAAGGAATCATTCTGAGCAGTGATTGTTTCAAGCTTTGTTTGAAGGGATGTAATGTTGGATCTTACTCTTGAATTTTCTGCATTTACATTAAGATATCCAACACAAACAAGCACAAAGAATGCGAAAAATACCGCTGCAAGGGCAACCTGTGCAAAACCGAGTTTTTTTGAATGTCTCTTTGCGGGCTGTCTTTTAGGCGCTCTGTCATAATCTTCATCATAGTTTGGAGCCGCATTAACTTTTCTTAATGTGTTTCCTTCCACCTTGATTATTTCTCTTAATTCTGCATTGTATTTTGCTTGTTTCTTCCTTGACATTTAAAACACTTCCTACTCTATACTTCTTCGTTCAAACACTCTTAACTTTGAACTTTTCGCCCTTTTGTTCTCACTGATTTCCGTATCGCTCGGAACAATAGGTTTTCTTGTTATTACTTTGCCTTTTGATTTTTTGCCGCATACACAAACCGGAAAATCCTTCGGACAGGTGCATGGGTCTTCATTGTCTCTGAATTTGTTTTTTACTATTCGATCTTCCAAGGAATGGAATGTTATTATGGAAAGTCTTCCTCCGTCCTTTAGGAAATCAATCATTGTATCTATTGTGTTTTCCAACACTTCCAGCTCTTTGTTGACTTCTATTCTTATTGCTTGGAAAGTTCTTTTTGCGGGATGTCCGCCTGTTTGCAATTTTGCGGGAATGGATGCTTTGATTATCTCAATAAGTTCTCCCGTTGTTTCGATTGCTTTTTCTTTCCTTGCCAAGACTATGTGCTTTGCTATATTCTTTGCGAATTTTTCTTCGCCGTAGTTTTTAATGACTTTGAAAAGCTCTGTTTCGTCATATTCGTTTATTACTTCTTTTGCCGAAAGGCTTGCGCTTTTATCCATTCTCATATCAAGGGGTGCATCGCTTTTGTAGGAAAATCCTCTTTCCAAATTGTCCAATTGATATGATGAAACGCCGATGTCCAAAAGTATTCCGTCAACCTTTTCGATATTTAAATCCTCAAGGACTTGCTTAATATTGCAATAGTTGCTTTTTACGATTGTAAGCTTGTCTTCAAACTCTTTAAGGCGCTCGCTTGCGGCTTTTATGGCATCCTCATCCTGATCGATTCCGATTAACCTGCCCTTAGGCCCGAGTCTTTTTAAGATTTCGTATGAGTGTCCGCCACCGCCCAAGGTTCCGTCCACATATATTCCGTCTTCTTTTATATTTAAGCTTTCGATGGTTTCGTCTAACAAAACCGACTTATGACTAAATTTCAAATCCCCATTCTCCCATGTGTTCTGCTATTTCATCCATGTTGTCAAATGTATTTGATTCTTCCCAAAGCTTAGCGTTCCAGATTTCAAATCTTCCGGAAACGCCTACCAAGCATACTTCTTTTTCCAGTTTTGCGAATTCCCTAAGATTTGCCGGTATAAGAGCTCGGCCCTGTTTGTCGATTTCTATTTCCGCTGCGCCCGTCAAGAAAAATCTTGCAAATTTACGGGCTTCTTTGTTGGAGACCGGAAGTCCTTTTAACTTTTCTTCAAAGGCTTCCCATTCTGTTTTAGGAAACACAAACAAGCACCCATCAAGTCCTTTTGTGGCAAAGCAGATATCATCTAACTGCTCCCTGAACTTTGAAGGTACTATCACTCGGCCTTTTGCATCGATTGAATGATTGTATTCTCCTATAAACATCCCATACTCCTAATCGGTGGTTCTTAAGTCGTCCTCCACTTTCTCACCACTGAGCACCACTTTCTACCACTTCTTACCACCATTCTACACCAAAACGTTTACATAATCAAGTGTTTTTTGCGATATTTTCGCGGAAATTTAAACTTTTTTCATGATTATGTAACTTTGCTTTGGGGAGTCGAAATTTAATGCTTAAAATTTATTGTCGGTAGCAAATATTTTCATTGTGTGTTAATATATTGAATGGATTATTGCTTAATTTAAGGAGATTTTATAAATATGAAACTTGGTATAGTCGGTTTACCGAACGTTGGTAAAAGTACATTATTTAACTCACTTACAAAGGCGGGAGCGGAAAGCGCCAACTACCCTTTTTGCACAATCGATGCAAACATCGGTATCGTAGCGGTTCCGGACAAGCGTCTTGATTTGCTTGCAAATCTTTACGATTCGGATAAAATCACACCTGCAACAATCGAATTTGTTGATATTGCGGGCCTTGTTAAAGGCGCATCAAAAGGTGAAGGTCTGGGTAATCAGTTCCTTGGCAACATCCGCGAGGTTGATGCCATTGTCCATGTTGTAAGATGTTTTGAAGATACAAATATTGTTCACGTAGACGGAAGCGTAGATCCTATGCGCGATATAGAAACCATCAACTTAGAGCTTATGTTTTCCGATATTGAAACATTGGAAAAACGTATCGCAAAAACAACCCGTGGTGCAAGAAACGACAAAACATTGGCAAAAGAGCTTGCTCTTCAGGAGGCATTAAAAGCTCACCTTGAAGCCGGCAATCTTGCCATTACTTATAAAACAGAAGACGAAGATGAAATCGGCTGGTTAAAAGAATACAATCTTCTTACCGGCAAGCCGGTTATTTATGCGGTAAACGTATCGGAAGACGATTTGGCGGACGACGGTGCTTCAAATCCACACGTTGCAAAAGTCAAAGAATTTGCAAAAGCAAACGGCAGCGAAGCATTTACAATTTGCGCGCAAATCGAGCAGGAAATTTCGGAACTTGACGATGATGAAAAAGCTGAATTTTTGGCTGATTTGGGTCTTGAAGAATCAGGTCTTGATAAGTTAATCACAGCAAGCTATTCACTTCTTGGCCTTATCAGTTACTTAACCGCCGGCAAGCAAGAGACTCGTGCTTGGACCATTACAAAAGGCACCAAAGCTCCGGGAGCTGCGGGCAAAATTCACTCCGACTTCGAGCGCGGATTTATCAAAGCGGAAGTCATTAACTATCAGGAACTTTTGGATTGCGGAACATATGCGGCCGCAAGAGACAAAGGTCTTGTCAGAATGGAAGGAAAAGATTACGTCGTTCAGGACGGCGATGTTATATTGTTCAGATTTAATGTTTAATAACTATCGGCTCGTTTTTTGCGAGCCGGTATTTAAATTTTAAGGAGGATTTATTTGGACACGGTCTCTATAGTGATTCTTTTAATAATCATTGCTTTAATCGCTTTTTCGGCTTTCTTTTCATCGGCGGAAACGGCCATGATGAGTGCAAGCAAGATTAAGATTCGAAATCTGGCGGACGAAGGAAACGAAAAAGCAAAGCTTTTGCTTAAATTATTGGAAAATCAAAGCAAAATGCTAAGCACCATTTTGATAGGCAACAATATCGTAAATATTATTGTTTCCTCTCTTACCACGATTTTGGCGCAAAAGCTTTTCGGTAATATCGGTATTACCATCGGCACCGCCATAATCACGGTTGTTGTGCTGATTTTCGGAGAGATAACCCCGAAAACGGCAGCCAGCATCAACGCCGAGAAAATGGCACTGCGATATGCACGAATCATATATGTTACAACAGTTATCTTCACTCCGATCATCTGGATAATAAACAGCTTGGCCTTTTTCGTAATGAAGCTGTTTAAGATAAATACCAAAGCCAGAGAGCAAGCAATTACGGAAAGTGAGCTTCGTTCCATTGTGGATGTAAGTCACGAAGAAGGTGTTTTGGAGGAACAGGAAAAGAAAATCATCAACAACCTTATAGATTTTGGTGATGACAAGGCCGAAGATATAATGGTTCCGAAGATTGACGTTACCTGCGTGGACATAAACGCTTCTTACGAAGAACTTATGGCAATATTCAAAGAGGAAATGTACACCAGAATGCCGGTGTATGAGGACTCCACGGAAAACATTGTGGGAATCATCAATATGAAAGATCTTGTTCTTTATAAACAAGACGAGCCTTTCAATGTCAGAGATTTTCTTCGTGAGGCCCACTTTACTTTTGAAGGCAAGCCCCTTAGCGAATTGATGTTGGAAATGAAAAAAGATGCTGTCAGCATGATGATTGTCATTGACGAATACGGCGCAGCCGTGGGCATTATTACTTTGGAAGATTTGCTTGAAGAAATTGTGGGCGAGATTAGAGATGAATACGATGCCGACGAATTTGACGAGCTGCAGCAGGCCGGAGACAACGAATATGTGGTTGAAGGTCAGATGCGACTTGACGATTTTAACGACAATTTGGGCACTTCCTTAGAATCTGACGATTATGAAACAATCGGCGGTTATATAATGGGAAAAATCGATCGAATTCCAAAGGTTGGAGATGTGGTTTTTACGGGAAATGTAAAGCTTTCGGTTGAATCGGTTGATAATAAAAGAATAGATAAAGTAAGGGTTGACATAATGTAAGTCAACCCTTTATTTTTTATCTTTATTTCTGTCATTTAAATTTCTTGCCACAACATTGTCCGTATACTTGTAATACTGCAGCTTACCGTCATCCAGCGTAACGAGCACGCGGCGCATTTGCTCTTTTATGAACCTTGCCTGGCCGTTAATCTCAATGGTGGTTCGCGGATACATTATACCGCCAACGGCAATGGCGGCTTTCGTTGAATTGGCCATAAGCCTTTTCAGCTCGTAAAGCTCATCCATAAGAGATGTTTTTAATTTATCCGACTTAATACGCTGTTTAAGCAAATCAAGGCAGTACTCCGCTTTATCCGGATTGTCTTTAACCACTTTAATCTTTTGATCCAAAGACTTGATAACATCGCTTTCGATATTAATTTGCTTGGAAATCTGGTTGTGCTTTTGTACAAGTTCTTTATCCACACCCACGCTGACGTGAGTTTTGATTTCTATTTCGTTGCCGATAACATCGGAATCGACGCCCATAAGAGCTCTGACATTACCACCGATAATTCCGGTATAATCCTTACCTCTGACCATTACAACGCCCATACTGGACACATTGCAATTAAGCAAATAATCACAGAACAAATCCTCTTTACACTCGATATTTACACGTTCAAAGAAACGTCCCACAATGGTACCGCCGGCTTTTAAAGTACCTATTCCGTCGCCGGTCATGCCGCTTCTTAAGACTATGTCACGTTCCGACTCAATGGTTGCGCCTTCCACAATGCCTTCTACGATAACATTTCCGGTTGCTTTGATTTCAAAGCCGCGCATAAGGCTTCCGCGCACCATTACATCACCGTCAAACTCGATATTACCAACGGAATAATCAACATCACCTTTAACTTCCAAGACATTGTCTATATAAAGGTTGTCTCCGTCTCTGAGTTCAATCATGCCATGCATGTTTGAATAGTAGGTGTTTTCTTCTACTCTGAATCCCTTGCCGTGGAGCCTTTGCAGATTTTTGCCCTGTTTAGGCTTAACAAGCTGGCCAAAGACCGTTACCCCGTAAGTTCCGTTGGTTGCCGGAATATATTCCGCAATCTTTTGGTTTTCTTTTACAAATTCAAAATTGTAAACATTTCTGTAATCTATACTTCCGTCGCTTTTTTCGCGAGGAACATTGTTGCTTTTTTCGTTAAAATAAAACTCAAAATGTCCGTCAATGCCATCAACGGCAGGCTTGCCCTGGGCAATCAAAACCTCTTCGTTGTATTGATGATCATTGATTGCGCGCTCCAGTTCTTCTTTCATTACACCTGTATTTATACCGCTGTCATGAATAAGTACACTTATTTCCTCTTCCGTGTAGAAATGGGCTTGTGTAGACTCGGAAAATTCCATATATAAATAAGCATGCATTCCATCTTCATCTACGCGAATGCCTGTTTCTCTTCTTACATTATCGAATAAATCTTTGAGAGATGTATCAAGTTCGTCGTCTTCGTCGGATACTTTTCTTAAATAATCCGTAACCGTAAGGCCGTTTTCATCGCGCTCAGCCTCGATTGTAGCTACGTGTTCATCCTCGTCGCCCGCAAAGTATTGCTCTCTTTTTTCTTTATGTTCTTGTTTTTTCTCTTGTTTTTTCTCGCGGATCTTGCCTGTTAATTTGGCATAGATAGCCATCAGCTCATCTTCTGAAATGTCATCAAGATTAAGACCTAAAGCAGATGATGCTTTGGTCGGTGTTTCTTCGTCTTCCCCTGTGTACTTTTCCAGCTTTTCGAACTCATCCATAATTATGCTCCCAATTATTACCAAGTAATGTTTGACGTTCGCAAAATGCTTTGCCCCACTTGTACATATTAATTATAAATTATTTTTTGTGTCTTTACAACAAGAAATAGTCTAAATGGCGATTTTCTCATTTGTCCGCTTCTTGACAGTGATTACGGATTGTTTCGCTTATTTATTTGCTAAATAATACGAAATGCTCCGCTTTTCAAGCTCTCGCATTTCTAAAATCCATTCAGAATCCGCTCATTTGCTATGCAAATGGCTACTTCCTCATGGATTTTTACATATCAAATAAAAAAGCCTCACCATGTAAACATGGCAGGCTTTTTTGCTTGATATGATTATTTAGCCACGATATTGACTATTCTTCCCGGTACATAGATTTCTTTTACTATGTTGCCTGCAAGCTTGTCGCCGAGGGCAGCTTTGCCGGCTGCGATTGCATCTTCTTTGCTGCAATCTGCAGGGATTGTTGTTGTTGCTTTTGTTTTTCCGTTTATCTGAACGGCGATTTCGATTTCGTCGTCTTTCATTTCATTTTCGTCGAATGTAGGCCATCCGTATTTTGCGTCAAATACGCTTTCTTCATGGCCAAGCTCTTTCCAAAGCTCTTCACCGATATGCGGTGCGAATGGTGCAATCATCTTAACGAAAGCTGTTAATGTTTCTTTGTCCACGCCACCTTCGCGTTTTGCAATGTCGATAAGCTTGTTGTTGTATTCCATGAAGCCTGAAATAACCGTATTTAAACTAAATGACTCAAGACGCTGTGTGATGTCGTGTACCATGCGGTGACGAGTCTTAACCATTTCTTTTGTAGCTTCTTTACCCCAATCCTTGTTATCCATAACAAGATTCCAGAAACGGTTGATGAAACGGTAAACTCCGTCGATTCCACGGTCGTCCCATTCGGAGTCAAGTTCAGGCGGACCTACGAAAAGCTCGTAAAGTCTGAGCGAATCGCAACCGTAATCGCGAACCAAATCATCCGGTGAAACAACATTACCTTTAGATTTACTCATCTTGATACCGTTTTTACCTGTAATCATACCCTGGTTGAAGAGCTTGGTGAATGGTTCATCAAAGTCGATAACACCGATATCCTTAAGGAATTTGGTGTAGAATCTTGAATAAAGGAGATGAAGAACCGCATGCTCAACACCGCCGATATACATATCAACAGGAAGCATTTCGTCCGCAATCTTTCTGTCTACCAAAGCTTTGTCATTCTTATTATCAACATATCTTAAGAAGTACCAGCTGGAACCTGCCCACTGAGGCATAGTGTTTGTCTCGCGTTTTGCAGGGCCGCCGCAGCAAGGACATGTTGTGTTTACCCAATCGGTAATGTCCGCAAGCGGTGACTCACCGGTACCTGTAGGCTGGTAGCTTTCAACCTCAGGAAGAAGAAGTGGCAACTGATCTTCCGGAACAGGAACAGCACCGCATTTTTCGCAGTGAACGATTGGAATAGGCTCGCCCCAGTAACGCTGACGTGAGAATACCCAGTCACGAAGTTTGTAGTTAACTTTCTTTTTACCAAGGCCCTTTTTCTCGATTTCTTCAGGTGCTGTCTTTTTAAGTTCAGCAGAATCTCTGCCTGTCCAGTCACCTGAATTTATAACAATACCGCTTTCTGTGTAAGCTTCTGTCTGGTTTTCGATTTCTTTGCCGTCTTTCGCAATAACCTGAACGATAGGAAGGTCGAACTTCTTGGCAAATTCGAAGTCACGAGTATCATGAGCCGGAACGCACATGATAGCACCTGTACCGTAATCAGCCAAAACATAGTCCGAAAGCCAAATTGGTGTTTTGGCTCCGTTTAATGGGTTGATTGCATAAGCACCCGTAAACACACCTGTTTTTTCCTTGTCCTGAAGACGGTCAACGGATGATTTAACGCTTGCTTTGTAGATATAATCTTCAACTGCGGCTTTCTGCTCAGGAGTTGCGATTTCTTTTGCCAAAGCATGCTCAGGTGCAAGAACCATAAATGTTGCACCGTAAAGTGTGTCCGGACGTGTTGTGTAAACAGTAATCTGCTTGTCTGTGCCGTCTACCTTGAAGTCGATTTCGGCACCGTATGATTTACCGATCCAGTCGCTCTGCATTTTTTTAACCTTTTCCGGCCAATCCAGCTTATCAAGATCGTTTAAAAGTCTGTCAGCATATTTTGTAATACGAAGCATCCACTGACGAAGGTTTTTCTTTGTAACCTCAGCGCCACAACGCTCGCATTTGCCATCAACAACTTCTTCGTTTGCAAGACCTGTCTTGCATGAAGGACACCAGTTTATAGGCATTTCCTTTTCGTAGGCAAGACCTTCTTTGAACATCTTAACAAAAATCCACTGAGTCCATTTGTAGAAGTTAGGATCCGTTGTGTTTACTTCTCTGTCCCAATCGTAAATAGCTGCGATTTCATTTATCTGACACTTAATATTTGCAACGTTTTCTGCTGTTGATTTTGCTGGGTGTACACCCATTTTAATAGCGTAGTTTTCAGCCGGAAGACCGAAAGCATCCCATCCCATCGGATGAATAAGATAGTATCCCTGAAGCATTTTGTAACGACTCCAAACGTCACTGATTACATAGCCTCTCCAGTGACCAACATGAAGACCCGAACCCGAAGGATATGGGAACATATCCAAGCAGTAGTATTTCTTCTTTTTGCCGTCGTTAACGTTAATAGGGTGCTCTTCCCAGTTTTTACGCCATCTTTTTTCGATTTCAACGTGATTGTAAGGTGTTGCCATTTTCATATCTCCTATCAAAAAGTTTTTTATAATAAGAAAGTCTCTGAAGCTTTCTTAAACTTCAGAGACGAATATATCCGCGGTACCACTCTGTTTCATAGGCTTTTGCCTATGCTCTTTTTAGGATTTTATAACGGTCATCAACCGCACTTGGCTCATCACCAAGCGAACTCCAAGGCGAGTTGGGAGTTAGCCCTACTGTCTTCCACCAACCGACAGCTCTCTTCAAGCGGCGTCGCTCTTAGTACTCCTCTTCACAGTCTTTATAGTGTAAGATTTTACCACAATGAGAGGATTTGTCAACTACGATTCCCACTCAAGTTCATACAATATTTGATGAAGGGCGGCAAGTGCTCCGAGGCAGTGTCTTCCCCAGTGGTTTTCAAAATAAAAGCCCCATATATATGCTGCTGTCGAATGGTCTCCGGACTCATATTTTTCCACGCCTTCTTGAAGATCGTTATAGATGTCGCAAATATCATCACTAAGGCTGCAGACAACGGTCTCATCCTTATAAGGATTAAAGACTTTGTAATAATTTGATTTTATTTCATCGGATATATGAATTTTGTCGGGATTTAATCTAGGTTTTCTGTTTATTTCGCTTGTTTTTAAATGACCGCCGGCTTTATAGTTAATAGCAAGTGCAGCATTATATAAAGCAGATAAATAATGGGCAGTGTCCCTTAACGTTTCTTTACTAATTCTTTGTTTTTCAATAAACATACAAAAGTCCAATGCAAGATTATAGAAGTTTAAAGATTGTGTTTCCATAGATTTCCTCTATTTTTCCAATATCATATAAGCATTACGTCTTGGCTTCCAAAGTTAGCAACAAGGCATTCCACGTGCTTTGCCATATATTTTTCAAATAACTCAGGGATGTGGAATAATTTTCACATCCTTATTGTAGTCTCATTATTTTTATATGATGCAAACAGAATTTACTAGTTCTGATTGTTTTTACTTATACTGTTCCTCTTCATCCGGAAAAACGATGTTTGTTTTAACATCACAGGCGCTTGCCAATAAAGAAATCATTGCCTTTTCATGCTCTTTGTAGGCTTTTTCTTTCCAATATAGGCTAGCAACACGGTCTCCTTGTTTTTCCGTCAGTTCACTCATTATGCGAAGCTTAAGACTGCCTTTTGCAATCATCTCCTTAAAAGTACTCTTTTTTGCTTCCGGAGACATATTCGAAAACTTCGAATTAACATTTCTTTGTATAATACAGAGATTTCCGAACTGGTCAACGCCCTCCCGCCATTGTTCAAACGTACCCTCGGAAGGATTCTGCGGATACCAGTGTTCAACTGAATTTCTAAATTCGAAATCGAAATTATCATATTTCTTTCGATCCGTATTCCAAATAAGATAATCCAAGTAATTAAAGACAA
>JAEEGH010008201.1_pt1 | contig 24794 bp, 19 predicted proteins | sample 9134181 | NCBI WGS metagenome assembly JAEEGH01 (sample SAMN16246544, study PRJNA631951) | gut metagenome | biome: gut microbiome; feature: rumen; material: DP-attached | host: Bos | place: Iran: Karaj | collected 2018-10
CCCATACTGCGCCAGGGAATCTACGGCAAAGGATGCCACGGCGGCGGAGTCGGCAAGCATCTGGGCGCCAATCTTGCGGGCAAGGGCGCGGTAGGAGCGGATGGTGCCGGCGAGGGTCATCTTCACCGGGGTCTGCCAGCCGTTTACAAGCATCCTGGTCACGTACTTGCTGGTGCAGGTGCCATCCACAACATAATGGCCAGGAGCCATGGCAGAAACGCCCTTGAAGCAGCGCTGAAGGCTCTTGACATTCTTGACGGAGCCTGAAGCAATGAGACTGTCCAGAACGGAACCAACCTCTGTTGAAGGGTACACATACAGTTCCACGGGGCCGTCAAAATTGGGCACCTTGCGGTCATAATACAGCCCGTAACCGACGATGGCGCCCACAAGGAGCGCCACCACCAATATCGAATACGTAATCTTCTTCATTCCTTAGCGCAGTTTCAGTATGTCTCCTTCGTAGAGCATGGGCTCTGCATCAAGCCTGTTAAGCATCCTTATGGCGCTTTCCTTCACGGCAAAACGCTGACAGATGTCGTGGAGGTTCTCCCCGTCCCTGGATACTATGTACATTTCCAGACCTGCGGGAGCCTTGCGTTTTTTTGCCTCCAGATACACTACCTGGCCGGGCTCCAGCTCCGCGCCTTTCTTGACCTCGTTGTAACGGAGAATCTCGAAGAGGAACAGATGATGGTCTTTGGCTATTGACTTATAGGTTTCCCCTTCCTGGGCATATACAAAAGCAACATCGTTAAGGGAATACATTACACGGCTCAGGGAGAAGCGGAATTCTTCCTGAACGGGGGCGAAGCTGCCTGAGCGCACTGCGACGGGTTCTTCCAGCTTGGTGGGAGATTCCGGCATGGCGGCAAGTTCCTCGTTTGTGAGGAAGTCGAAGCGGGAGAGGTCGTACTGCTCTATGCAGCGGATGAGTTTGTTGGCGTAGGAAGGGTCCGTGGCGTAGCCGGCCTGCTTGAGGCCGAATGCCCAGCCTTTGTAGTCCCGGCGGTCAAGGTCGAAGAGGAATTTATAGCGGTCACGGTAGCGGAGGAAGTCCGAGTGGTCACGGAAGCTCTGCTCCGGGGAGTCGTAGGTGCGGAAGCACTCGTCCTTGCGGTCATCGTCCATTTTCATGGTGCCGCCTTTCCAGTTGTTGTGGCACTTGATTCCAAAGTGGTTGTTGCCGTTCACCGCCAGGGTGGACAGGCCGGAACCGGACTCTATGATGCCCTGGGCAAGGGTGATGCTGGCCGGAACGCCGGTGCGCTGCATCTCTGCCACGGCAATGTCAGAGTACGTGTAGATGTACTTTTCCTGGGGGGAGTTTCCCGTAGATTTCTGGGCGTCCGCGCCGATGGCCGCTGCCACCAGCGCCGATGCCAATATGATTAGTGCCTTCCTCATAACCCAACAAAGTTATAAAGAATTTTTCAAATATCGTAGCAATCCCCGTCGCTTGAGGCAAAAGTCCGGGGGAATATTTCACGGCTTTCCCGAAGGAAGACCTCCTCCGCCACGTTGCGGGAAGTATAATGGCCGATGATAAGCCTCTCCGCTCCCGCATCCAGGGCCACCTGCGCGGCCTGACGGGCGGTGGAATGCCCCCTCTTCTCCCCTTCCGGAGCAAACTCGTCCGGGTATGTGGCCTCGTGATAAATGACCGTCGTCCCCTTGAGCCAGGCGCTTTCCTCCGGGAAAGGGGCCGTGTCCGAGCAGTAGGCGTAGCTCCGGGGCTCGTAAGGCTTGTAGGCCGCTGCGGCAAGGGGAATCACGGAGCCATCGGCCCTCTCCACGTCCTCTCCCCTTTTGAGGGTGCCGATTTCGGTGAGCGTGAGACCGTACTCAGCGATGCACTCTTTCCTTATATTATAGAGGGGCTCCTTCTCCCGGAACAGGAAACCGAATGTCTCGATACCGTGCTTCAGGGGAAAAGCCAGGACCTCCGTGGACTTTGTTTCCAGGATGGTCTCCGGGGCCTTCATCTTCAGGGGCGTGAAGCGGATTTCGAAGGGAATGCCTTCACCGTAGTAGCTCAGGAAGAACTTCAGGATGGGGCCGAAATTTGCCGGCGCAAAGATATTGAGGGGTATGGTGCGGCCTTTCATGCCCAGGGTGGACAGGAGGCCGAAGATGCCGAACACGTGGTCCCCGTGGATGTGGGATATAAAGACCGAGTCCAGTTTCATCATGGGCACACGGCAGCGCACCATCTTGTACTGCGTCCCCTCGCCGCAGTCTATAAGGAACAAGCGCCCATGCACTTGAAGTGCCTGGGCGCTTTGGGTCCGGTCCCGTACCGGCATGGCCGAAGCCGTGCCAAGCATGGTGACCTTGAAGATGCTGGGCGTATTACTCACCCTTTGCGAGTTTGTCCTTGAGGGCTGCAAGAGCGGAGATGTCACCGAGGGTGGTCTTCTCCACGGAGGTCTGAACCTTCTTGATAGCCTTCTTGGCGCTCTCTACCTCAGCGGTCTCGCGGGCCACCTTTGCCTCCTGATAGGTGCGGAGGTGGGAAACGCGGATGCTGCGGGTGCTGCGACGGAGGTCGATGACCTTGACAGGGAGGGTCTCGCCTGCAACTGCGGGCTTGCCGTCTTCCTTGACCATCTCGCGGACGAAGGCGGTAGCCTCGGTGCCGTCTGCGAAGTTCACGGTCACGTTCTTGTCCGTAGCTGCGGTGACGGTGGCATCAACCACGGTACCTACAGGGTACTTGGCCTCGATCTCGTCCCAAGGGTTGGGAGTGAGCTGCTTGTGGCCAAGGGAGAGCTTGTGGCTGTTCTCGTCGAAGTCGAGGATAACAACGTCGATGACATCACCGCTCTGAACCATCTCTGAAGGATGCTTGATCTTGTTCCAGGAGAGGTCGGAGATGTGGATGAGTCCTTCTACGCCGTCCTCGAGCTCTGCGAACACACCGAAGTTGGTGATGTTGCGGACGGTAGCCTTGTGCTGGCTGCCCACGGGATACTTCTCGCGGATGCTGTCCCAAGGGTTGACGGTGAGCTGCTTGATGCCCAGGGACATCTTGCGGGCCTCACGGTCAAGGGTGAGGATCTGAGCCTCAACCTCGTCACCCATCTTGAGGAATTCCTGAGCGCTGTGGAGACGGGGGCTCCAGCTCATTTCGCTCACGTGTACCAGGCCTTCTACGCCGGGTTCTACCTCTACGAATGCGCCGTAGTCTGCAACTGCAACTACCTTACCCTTAACGGTGTCACCCACCTTGAGGTCTGCGGAGAGAGCCTCCCAGGGATGAGGAGTAAGCTGCTTGAGACCAAGGGCGATGCGCTTCTGCTGCTCGTTGAAGTCAAGGACAACAACGTTGATCTTCTGATCAAGGGCGACGACTTCTTCCGGATGGGAGATGCGGCCCCAGCTGAGGTCTGTGATGTGGATGAGACCGTCTACGCCGCCCAGGTCTACGAACACGCCGTAGTTGGTGATGTTCTTGACCACGCCTTCCAGGACCTGGCCCTTCTCCAGCTTGGAGATGAGCTCTGCCCTCTTGACTTCCTGCTCTGCCTCGAGGAGAGCCTTGTGGGAGACGACGACGTTCTTGAATTCCTGATTGATCTTGACAATCTTGAAGTCCATGGTGGTGTCTACGAATACGTCGTAGTCACGGATGGGCTTGATGTCGATCTGGGAACCGGGCAGGAAGGCCTCGATTCCGAATACGTCAACGATCATGCCGCCCTTGGTGCGGGTCTTGACATAACCCTTGACAACTTCACCGCTTTCGTAGGCGGCGTTTACCATATCCCAGGACTTGAGCTGGCGGGCTTTCTTGTGGGAGATGATGAGCTGGCCCTTGCGGTCCTCTGCGCTCTCTACAAGAACTTCCACCTTGTCACCGACCTTGAGGTCAGGGTTGTAACGGAACTCGGGGGCGGAGATGACACCTTCGCTCTTGGCGCCGATGTTAACTACCACCTCACGCTTGTTGATGGAGGTGACGACACCTTCAACGACCTCGTTCTCAGTGACCTTGGAGAGGGTCTGCTCGTAAGCCTTGAGGGTTTCTTCCTTTGAGCCTTTCTCTACGCCTTCGTTCTCAAATGCGTCCCAGTCGAATTCCTCGGGAGCAACGGATGCGTTGAGTGCTTTCTTAATTTCTTCTGACATAGTTTAACTTTTTAGTAACTAGTAGTTTAACATTATTTCTTGAGCTTTCCTTCACGCACGCAAATGCGCGCCTTCAGGGAAAAAGCGCGCAAAGATAATGATAATTATTCAATTATACAAGTCTCCTTTTCGTCATCCCCGACCTGATCGGGGATCTCATCCACGGAAATGCCGGTTTTTTGGTGGACAAGTTGCCGTTTTACGGGGTTTGTCCACGGATTTGGCGTTTTTGGTGGACAAGTTGCCGTTTTGGCCAGTTTGTCCACGGATTTGGCGTTTTTGGTGGACAAATTGCCGTTTTGGCCAGTTTGTCCACGGATTTGGCGTTTTTGGTGGACAAGTAGGGCTATATCCTAGTAGTCTTCCTCAAGACGGGGATATTCCACATACGGGCACTTGAAGATCTCACTCGGCACCATCGCCCACTGCAGAACCATGGTCTGCATGCCGTTGGCGTGGCCCTTGGCAATCTTGTACTCAGCGGACTTCTTCTCCTTCTCCGGAAGGGCTTCCAGCTGGGCGTCGAGCTCAACCACGCGTGCTACGGCCGCGCAGTTGTCCTTCTCCCACTGCTGGAGGGCGGCCACCCACTTTTCAAGCTGGGCCTTGTTCCAGGTGTCGATGACGGCGCTCTCCTCTTTCACGCGGACGGCCTTGGCCTTGCCGCTTTCCTCAATGGAGTTAACCTTCTTGTATTCAGGGGACTTACGCCAATCGGCAACAATCTGGTCCTTGAGGCCTTGCATGGCGCCGCTAATGGAGTTGGCATTGGGGACGCTCTTGCCGGCGAGGGCTGCGCGGAGGCCATCGGCCATGGACCTGCTCTGGGTCTGGACCTTGCCGTTGCGCTCTTCCATAATCTTGGTGAGCTCATCGGCAATGGCCTGGGCCTTTGGAGACTGGACAGTCTTGTCGACGGTGTTGTCCTCTCCCAGCGCCATCAAGGCTTTCATGCTCATGTTGGCGGTAAGGAGAGCCGCGGCGCTCAGGGAGTAATCCTGCACCTTCTCCGCATACTTTTCAAATGCGGCACGGTTAGCCAAATCCGCCCCCTTGGGCCATTCTGGACGGTATTTCACCAGGTCCTGGTAGGTGTAAATGGGAACAGTCGCCTCCTCCTTCGCCTCCGCAAAATTATCGATGTCGCGGTCCTCGTACATAAGGGACCCGGCAAAGGTGTAGGAGGGTTCCTCGTCATAAGCGGTGCCCGTCACAGGCTCCTGCTGCTTAGTCGTTTCCGTCTTTTTGCCGAAGATGTTTTCCAGGGCTTTGTCAACGGCTTTGTCAACAGTCTGATCCACCTTCTTGTCCACCTTCTTCTGCGCACTGTTCTCCACCTTGTTCAGGGCTTTCTGGCCAAGGCCCTTGAGCAGGTTTCCCTGCGCTGCCGCACCGGTGCACACAAGCACCAGGGAGGCTAGAGACAGAATAAATCTTTTCATGATACTAAACAATTGTAGTATAATTAGTTGTAAACTTAATCGTCAGAGTCTTGAAATCCTCTCCGTTCTGCATGTAAACGACTTCATATCCGGGATAGAAGTATGTATGACCCAGCTCGCCCTCGCCGATGTTTCCCCCGTTTCCTTCGAACCAGATATTGGAATAGACCTTGCCGTCAACCGTTTCTGTAAAAGCATCATCATGGACGATATTGTTAATGAGCCCTTCGCTCTTGACCTTCTCGATATATGCTTTGGCGTCTGCCTCGGACACATTCTCGATGTAAACCTCGATATACTCCACAAAGTCTACGAAGCAGGAAGGATATGGATCTGATACGTATGGGCCTGTGGGCATCCAGCGATTGACGGTGAACCAGTAGTAGTTGCCTTTTCCGGTATACGGAATCACATGCTTTTTGGTGTTCATCTCATCCGGATAGAGGTCCTTGAGCCACTGCCCGGGCCTCCACACGGTGGTCTGGGGCATCATCTTGTCAGGGCCTATCATGTGGCTGAAGGTCTGGTATCGGCCAGCAATCTTGCGGTATGTTTCCATGAAATTACCGGCATCGTCAATTTTCTTTTTGTCCTGGGGGGCAGTTGCCACAGACATTACGGTAATGCCGCCTTTGTCGGCAAACAGGGCATTCCTGCTGGAGAATCGGTCTTCCAGTTTGTAGATCATCTCTCCATCCCACTCCTCACCCTGCCACTGGCAGTGATTCTTGGCGTGCAGCATGGGCTGGCCGTAGACAAACTTGTAGTGGGTCTTGTCACCATCAATAGCTTCGAACGCATTGGGGAATGGATTCTCCTTGACGGTCTGGGTGGGATAGAAGCACATGTAATCATTCACGTCCGGAATGAAGAATGCGCTGCCGTCTGTACCTTTGGCTACAAGAGCAGTATGGTCTTCTTCCCTGTAGGTATAGATGCCGGGAGCCATGTCATTGAACTTTTCAATGCACTGCTTTATATAATCTGAGGGCTGGTCTTCTCCTTCTTCCCCGCCCTGGGGGTCCTCTGTCTGCTCCTCTCCTTCTTCTCCGTTATCCACAAGGGAAAGGAGGTCATCACAGGCAGAAAAGACAGTGAGGCATGCCACACTAGTCAATGCCAGCAGAAAGTTCTTGATTCTCATAGCATCAGTTTTAAGGTTACAATATGCAAATATATATTTTTTAAATCAATATCTCGCCATCCTAAAGGATAGATTATTTGACTTTCCCTTTGTCATTCCGGGCTTGACCCGGAATCTTTATATCTCCTATAAAACCACTACCCCAAGAATAGTTTAACACCCCACGCCACGTTTTTACCAATTATTGTGGCCCGGCATGACACTCCCGTCATCCCAGGCCACGTATTATGCCATTATCATACCGTAGGGTAACATGCGTCACCCGACCGGAAATACATACGCTTTAGTTAAAGACAGGATATGCGGGATCGCCAGTACCGGCTTTCCAGGTACGGAGGTCACCGCCTACATAAGACACGTATGCATTAAGAAGATCAACCAAATTCGTTCCGACAGGATATTCAATTGCATTTATGGTAGTTGACGCTGTAGTAACCAGCGTTGAACGATCGAAACGAGTTCCACCTGCATCCTCACCCTTAGTCGTTGTGGTTGAATTCTCTTCCCCATATCGAGACTTCCAACCGACCGTTCTCATGGTCGCTGGTGCTGATCCTAAAGTCTGACTAGGAATATAGCAGTATGAAACACTGCCATAGCAATCTGAGCTATAAGTATACAGGAAGCCAATGATGCCACCACCATAAGACTTATTATCATATCCTTCATTCCAGGCTTTTGTATAAATAGTTCCTCCAGTATAGCAATTTATAATATTGCCGTTTGACCCGCTGATTCCTGCAGCGAAAGGCTTATAGGTGTAAGAATCATACTGGGTTCTTGCAATGATATCAGCCGTATTGTAGCAATTGGTGACAGTGCAGATGTTTGAATTCGAAGAAGCAGCGTTGCCCACGATTCCTCCTGCCAAAATAATTGCTCCTTGGTAACCATAAGTGTCTTTTTGTGCTATTACCGCCCCCGTGTTGGAGCAATTTGTGATAGTTCCTTTAGGAGCTGAGGCAACGATACCTCCAGCCCAGCCAACACAAAATGAGGCATTGTTAAATTTATAGATACCAGTTACTGATCCTGTATTAGAGCATCTGTCGATAGTTTGAGTTGCGGCACCGCTAATATTACCACCTGCAACGCCACCGGTATTGCGAACCCCGTCACCGTAAACCGTGCCATTATTAATACATCCTGACACGGTAGAAGCGCCATATCCAACAACACCTCCAAGATAAGAAACAGGATTAGCGGCATTGGTAAGGGTAATTGTTATATTGCCGTCATTGACCGAATCATAAACTGCAGAAGGATAACCAACCACACCACCAAATGCGAACCAACTCTCAGCATAGGCCACTGATTTGGAAGAAGTCAACGATACATTAATCTTATTATGGCATCCTCTCACAGTTCCATCAAATCCGACAACAGTGCCGAATCCTTTGATATTAACTGATTCAGATGCGTCAATGGAAATGTCAGACCCGTCAAGCGTCAGATTCTTAACCGTACCGGTAAGCCGGGAGATGAAACCTGCATAAGGTTCTGAAGACTGTACGACAGACAGGTCATATCCGCTGTCAAGGGTAATTGTTTTGTTATTGCCGTCAAATTCTGCGCAGACAAGTTTGAAGGGTTTGTGTGCGGCATTTAGAGTAATGTTATTCATCACCTTAAGATACTTGCCGGTGAACGAAACGCCGTTTCTACAGGCCTCGCTGAGCGCAATGATATCATCCTCGCTTTCAATCTGATAAGGATTTTCAGATGTTCCCGTACCTTTAGAAAGAGGCGTGACATTGAAAGCGATATTGGTAATGGTAATAGGGGTTACCTGACTGCGGACTATGACGATGCTTTTGTTTGCCACCTTTCTTGCATAGTGATCGCCCGCAGTGGAGGGATATACTTCAATTGTAAAATCCGTATAGGTGCCGGCAGGCAAGGGGAGATAGACAACAATACCTTCGGATAGTTTTTTAGTGGTCTGCATGCCTATAGTTACACTCTTTGATCCGGAGGTGATTTCCGCCTTATAAGCGCCACCATCGGCTACAATACTCATAGGGCCGGAAAGATACTCGTTGGCTCTGAGAATCACCTTTCCAAATCTATCCGATTCGCTCGCCCCGCTTAGTGCCAGTTCCAGTAGGCCGCAAACATTCTTAAAATGCAAATCTGTATTATCGGACTGCGCATACATGGGAAAACCAGTAAAGGTGCCCGTAGAGTAGGAAGATCTGATTTCAGGCAAAGTAAAGGTTCCGGAAGCAGTATTGTAATAGTTATTGGGATAGTAAGCGTAGAAAGTCGGTCCGGTTGGTACAGAGCCGGAATACTTTGTTAACGGACTTTGGTTTGCTGCTGTCGTTGGTTTATATACGCCATTGTTCGTGCCGTCAGTAATGCAAATTTGATCCGTGGTTTGCCATACAATGTCATAATTCCCGCCACCTAAGTCAGACAATGTCGTCTTAGTGAGATCCCCATCAGTGCTTGCTGTAAAAGTCAATGATTCTTTATCTCCGTTATCAACAGGAGAGACTACCTCTTTCGAACATGCCGCAAAGGCAACAAAGGCCGCAATAATGATTAAACTCTTTTTCATATCTCGCCCTCCATTAATCAAAGTCAGAATTGCCATAATTATAGCCGGAGCCATTCAGGCCTTCATTACCTCCACTCTGGGCGATTACGCCCTGCAGAGCGAGTTCCAAAACCTCCACTTCTGGGGCGAGGTATTCCCATTTCAAATTCTTCATATGCATAAAAGATTAAAAATTGTCAAATCAAACCTGCGGCCAGGGCTTTGCGGATCAGGGACGCGGCATTGTCCGCGTCGAACTTCGCCAGGAGTTTCTTACGATACCATTTGATGGTTTCTGCGCTTAGGGAGAGGGTGGCGGCAATCTGGGCGGAGGTGCGTCCTTCGCCGATCAGCCGCAGGATTTCCAGCTCGCGTTCGTTCAAATTGGGGTTAGCCATAGCGTCTTTAGTGTCCAGCACCTGCAAATTTCGGCTTTCCCAAACACAAAAACACCACCCCAAAGGGGGGAAGTGCAGACCCGAAAGTCCCAAAACCGCCTATTTTTACTAAATTAGCAGAAATGAAAAGACACATCTTTATTGTTTCTGTCCTGCTGTTGGCAGGGTTCCAGAACGCCGCCTCATACAATGACTATCGCGGGCATAACCTCGATTCCCTCGAGAGAGCCGTAGCCGTATGGACCCCGGACAAACAGGCAAATGCAACCACCCAAGAGCTGATAGATCTCAACCGCGCCTATCGCAACCTGATGCTTGGCTACAACCCCATCAATTCTGCCAAATGCATTTTTTACGCCCGCAAGGCCCTGGAAATCAGCGAGGCTCAGCATTGGGAGATGGCAAACCAGGATGCGTACCGCTACATAGGCCTGGATTTTTACGGGCAGGAACAGTACGACAGTGCCATTTTCTACTACAACAAGGCTGCCGAAGCTATCGAAAGGATGGAAAACGGTTCCACCTCCGCCACCAATCCGGAAGGGTACACGGAAAGAGAATTAGATGATGCTAAATCGGCCCTCTACGGCACCCTGGGGAACCTTTACAACATGATGGACAATCTCCCGAAGGCCATGGAGTATTACGAAAAGGCCGGGGCCATCTTCGAAAAGTACGGTTGGAACGAGAGCAACTCCATCCTCTACTATAACATAGGAGAAACCTGGGTCGATGCCGGCGAGCCCAAAAAGGCCAAGCCCGCCTACGACAAGGCCCTCAAGTACGCTCTGGCCTCGGGGGATTCCCTGATGATCGCCAACGCCTACAAGGGCTTCGGCAACCTTTACTCCTACCAGGGGAAGACCACCAAGGCTCTCAAATACTTGCAAAAAGCGGATGAATACTATATCCACCACGCCAAGGAGGAGCGGGAGTTCCGCCTGGAAACGATGGACTACATGAGCCAGGTGCTGAAGGAGCAGAAAAAGCACCTCACGACGGCCATCATCGCCCTGGCCGTCATCCTCATCCTCGCAACGGCATCCACCATCGCCATCCATCGCCTGAAAAAGGCCCGCAGGCAGCAGGCGGAGACGGAAGCCGTGATGGATGAAACCCTGGAGGAAATCCGCGGCAGGCAGGCCGCCGTCCCCAGCCTGAACGACCGTGAACAAATCATCCTGAGACTCATAGCCTCAGGATGTACTAATCCTCAGATCGCGGAGAAAATATTCTTAAGTCCGGAAACCGTCAAATGGTATCGCAAGAAACTTCTGGTGAAGTTCGATGCGGCCAACTCGGCGGAACTGATTTCCAAAGCCAAAGAGGCCGGACTCATCTAAATGTCGGTGCTGGCATGCGAGACCAGGGGGCATTCGAACACCTTGGTCGGGATGGACATGCTGTTGATGATCAGGCTGGCCAGGTTGACCGCCTGGATCTTTGCGGAGGCCCAGTTGGCTGTCTTCTTGTCGGTTGCGGACATGGCTTCCAGTTCTGCATCGAGATCTGCAACCTTCTGTGCATCGGCATATTCGGCATCTGCAAAGCGGGCGATCTTGGCAACCCAGATGTCCAGCTGCTTTGAATTCCACTTGTCGATGATCTCGTTCTGCTTGTCGCGGCCCTTCAAGCCCTGCTCGCGCTCAAGTTTGTTCACCATCTTGCACTCATCGGACTTCGCCCATGAAGAAGCAATCCTCTTGGAGAGATTGAACAGGGCGCCGGTCATGGTAGTCTCGTCTACGGTGGTCCTGCCGCTCAGAAGTGCGGTCCCGAGGGAGGTCAGGGCGTTCGAGGTATTGTTGAGGGCTGCCAGGGTGCGGCCTTCGTAGATGCCTGCAAGTTCGGCGGCAATCTGGTCCATGCGGTTCTGCGGGGCATCGCTCTTGGACATCATTTCCAGCGCCTGAGCCTTGCTGACGCCCATCTTCTTGGCAACATAATCCGCCACGGCGTCCTGCATCTGCGCCTCCGATGCGGTAGCAGGATCCAGTCCTTTGGCCTTGATAGCCTGCATCACCTCTTCTGCCGAAACATTGACGGTGGGCTTGCTCTTGCTGCCTCCGGCATAAGGGCCGTTGATGGCCTGCGTGTTGAGGGCTGACTGCTGCTGGGTGTATTTTATGCAGATATCCTCCGTTGCCTGCTTGAGTTCAGCCACCTTGGCGGCATAGGCCTCAAGGTCCTTTTCGCTATTCAGAGTGCCGGGTTTGGGCAGGTCCATGCGGGCCTTCAGGGCATCTTTGTAGCTGGTAAACTTATAGGAAGGATTGACGCTGACGGGATAGTAATCCTTGTGATAGTCAGCATCCATCAGCGATGAGCCGTAAGTGCTCGCCGTGGAGGAATAGCCGCTGTAATCATTAGCGACGGCGGTGGCCTGTTCGGCCTGGGTGGCTTGCTGGGGATCTTCCCCGAAGATTCTGCCAAGGACCTTATCCACTTTCTGGCTGGCCTTGTCTTCTACCTTCTTCTCAACCTTGTTCTCGACTTTGTTGACTACCTTGCCGCCGATGTTCTTCAGCAAGGCACCCTGTGCGTTGGCTGTTCCGCAAGCAATGGCAAGGGTTAAAAGGATAACTGCAAATCTTTTCATATCGCTTGTTTCAAATTGGTTATCATGGCAAATATCGCAATAATCCATTAATTTCCTACTACCCAAAAGAGTAGTTTTAGATATCCAGGCTATACACTACCTCGAACCCGGACTTGGACGGATCTGCGAAATTGTACAGGTATCTAAAACCAAAATAGGTGTCATAGGGAGCCCATAGGAAATTGCCCAGATGCACCCGCAGGGTGGCCCCTGCGTAGGGTTCCATGTAGCTGCCCTTCTTCACCCTCAGCAGTTCTTCGTAGGCCCCCAGGGTGGCTCCTCCGTGCAGCACGGCCTCGAAGTTCCGCACATAGAAATAAGGGCATATCCCGCTCCAGTCCAGAGGCAGGAAGGGGAAGGCATAGTCGGCCCGGAGCTGGTATTCCTGCTTCTTGATCCAACTTCCCTCCCAGCCGTAGTTGCTGCGCCCTTCAGCGTACAGCCTCAGACCATGCGTGCTCATAAGGCCCGGCACGTAGCCATACACCTTCGCATAATAGTATCCGGGAGTATTGCTGCCCAGGCTGTGCGTGCGGGTGAATCCGATTTCTCCACCGAGGCCCAGCCGGGGGAATATTCCGGAAGGAGCGATCGGCCTGGTGGCGTATGCGCGTACGCTGAACTTGCTCAGTAGGATTGATTCGTGAGGTACTATCTTGATAATCACCGTGTTGGTGTACTGCTGCACATCGAGGGAGGAATACCTGTCGTTGCTCCAGCTCAGCCGGTACGAGGGGATGATACCCCGGTTCCATCCGCCTCCGTTCAGGTTGAAAGGCACCGAAATGCCGGCGGACAGGTTCAGCAGCGGGGCGTCCCCGACAGACCAGGTTTCCGGGAAACTCATCCCCTTCTCCGTGGAAACCCGGGTGTAGTCCAGCACGTGTATGTTTCTCTCGTTGTAGTCCGCCCTCAATTCGACTATCGGCCCCCAGGCCTGCCATACGTACTGCGCGTGCAGGGCGGGGCGGAAATTCAGGGAATCCATCAGGCTCACGCCGATGCTGCCGTAGGCGGTGCCGAGTTCGTTCTGGAACATCAGCGCAGCACCCGGCTGGGCATCGCTCAGAGTCTCCTCCAGCGAAAGCCTTTCCACAGGGTCGTACTCGTAGTAGATGGGCATCCAGGAGTGGAAGCGGACGGGCTGGAGGGCCTTGGAATAGGGTTTTCCTTCGGAGATGGGGCCGTCGTAAGGTATGGCGCCGGAGGGCTCCTGTGCGCTCAGCGTCTCGGCCGAAACCGAGAGATGTGCTCCGAACGCCACCGGCCTGCTCAGCAGAGTGTCCAGCACCCGTATCTCCCTACCACCCGGGGTCAGCGCACTATAATAAAGGCCCCCGGACGGGCTGAAGGCGAACTCGCTGCCGCCGAAACGGAGGTTGGTTCGTTGCAGCATCTGTCCGGAAACCGGATCCAGCGAATGAAGTTCGTTCACGCCGCTGCGGTCGGAGGTAAACCAGATGAGGGAATCCCGCGCGAACAGGCGGTTGATCTTGGAGTGCGCCGGGGCGAATAGCGGATCCCATCCCGGCACGCGGTAAATGCTGAAACCGTCTTCTGTGATGGCGCTGGCGTAGAGGTCTTCCCCTATCCAGACCGGTTCTACGGGCTGCATGCCCGCTGGGGCGAAGTATTCCTCGAAGGGCGTACCCGTCTTGGCGCTCAGCAGGCGCACGGAATTCCGCCCATCTTCATAGTACTCCACTACCGCGATCACCGGGTTTTCAGTGGAAGGGGCGGGGTTGAAAAGGCGCTCCTGGATATCGAAGGTCTGCGGGCCGCCATCCTCTTCCAAATAGCGCAGCACCGACCAGGATTTCATGGGGATGAGGGCGGATGGCTTGATTTCGGTCCACAGCAGTCGGCGGTTGAACTTGTCCCAGGTAAGGCGGGATGTGCTGCTCGCGAAGGCTCCCAGATGCTCCACCGTGCCGGTGGAATCTATGCGCACCAGCTCCCTTGGACGGTCCAGCCCGGCATGCAGGGCGAATAGGCCTTCCTCGGTGAATACCAAGGAGTTATAGCTGTCGAAAAGGCGGCCTTTCTTCGTCAGCGGCCGGCCCTCGAAGAAAGGTGCCCGGGCGCTGTCGGCCTCTGCCCACTCTTCCCGGAAAGCATCCTGTATTGCCAGGAATCCACTGTAGAGATTCTTCTTGTAGTTCGTTCCCTGTGCGATGGTTTTCTGCAGGACGTTGAAGGGAAGGAAGCCCTTGTTCGCGTTTTCGAAATATCGGCGGGTGAAGAGGGTGTCGCCGAAGGCCGAGCGCATGCCTCCTATCAGCATGTATCCGGCGCGGTAATAATCAGGGGTGTAGCACTTCTGCGAATCGTAGCGCCACTGCCAGAAATCCCTGTAGAGGCTATCCGCAAGGGCCACGTGATAGTACTCCAGGAAGTCGGCGGTGCGCCCGCGGCCGGTGTTGGTAAGGGCCGTCTCCGCCACCACCGCATCTCCCTCCAGTAGGGCCGGGCCGGGGTAGATGCCGGATGCCGCTCCGGTGGAAAGCTCGCCCACGAACCACTCCAGAGGCTTGAACAGTTTGTTCTTTCGCGGGAACTGCATCTGCGCTACATGCCTTCCTTCATGCACCGCGAGTTGGGTTATCCACGGGGTGGATTCAGGGTTGAGGGATTCCGCCGTGGTGAACAGTTCCATCCTCCGCGGAGCCCAGGTCACCATGCCGTTGGAATCGGCGGTGTAGGCATGCAGGATGACAGGCATCTTCCTGCGGTACAGCTCGTTAGGATAGAATCCGCAGCTGAATTTCTGTACTGCCGTAAAGCTTTCCAGGCTCTTCGCGTATTCCCGCGCCAGCGAGTCTGCCGCCTCGGGATAGACTATGCGGAAGTGCTCGCTCTCGAGGCTCTTCCACTTGATGCTCACCGGATCCGCCCCGAAAGAGAACACCTGGGCGTTCAGTGCCGTCGCAGTAGCCAATATCCCGATTATTATGGTTCCCAATTTCCTCATCTTGCGGGGTTCTCGATTATTTTCAGTAAATTTAACCGATTTTTCTGTCACCTGCAAATGCTTCTAAAAGATTTTATAAAAGACGGAATCGCTGCGCTGTCGGGCCTGTACCCCAAAGAGGAGGCGCGGAGCATGATAATGTTCTACTGTGCCGATGTGCTTGGGTTTCCCTCATATCAGCATATCACCGAGCCCAGGACAGAGGTGCCCGCGGAGCTGCTGGAGCAGGCCCTGGACGATGTCCGCCGGCTATCTGAAGCCGAGCCCCTGCAGTATGTGCTGGGTTATACCGAGTTCTGCGGCCGCACTTTCAAGGTGGATCACCGGGCACTGATTCCCCGGGTGGAAACGGAACTCCTCTGTATGAAGGCGGAAGAGATGGCTCCGAAGAGAGACGGTCTCAAGATACTGGATCTTTGTACCGGTTCCGGCTGCATAGCCTGGACCCTTGCCATGGACCTGCCGGGTGCAGAAGTGACTGCGACCGATCTTTCGGAAGAAGCCCTCGAACTTGCCTCCGAGCAGTTCAGGCGCCTTTCCAAAAAGGTGGTGCGCCCCCGTTTTGTGAAGGCGGACCTGCTGGATATCGACGGAACCATAAAAGCTGCCGCGGAGCCTTCTTTCGATGTCATCACCGCGAATCCGCCCTATGTGATGAACTCCGAAAAGGTGGAGATGCGCCCGAACGTGCTGGGATGGGAACCTCATATGGCCATCTTTGCTCCCGACCGGGATCCCCTGGCATTCCACAAGGCCATTGCCATCATCGCCCTCAGGCTGCTGGCCCCCGGAGGATGCTCAGTGGTGGAACTCAATACGGAACTTGCCGGGGAGACGGCTACCGTATTCAAAAAAGCCGGCTTCTCTTCCGTGGAAATCATCCGCGACTTCTTCGACCGTCCCCGATTCGTAAGCTTCAGAAAATGAGAATGGGCAGACATATAGTTTTTGCACTTGCGCTGCTTCTGGCCATATCCTGCGGAGGCCGGAAGAAGGCGGCGGTGCCTGTGGCGCTGCAGGACAGGGCTTTCCCTCAACCGACCGTGCCGACGGCCTACACCGAGCCGGAGGAGCGCCTGGAATATCTGGCCGACCATTACTGGGATGGCTTTTTCGACGGGGCCGGAAGGACGGATTCCGCGCGAGTGATCGGGGTGCCAAAGGGTGAGGTGGAGCAGGCGATGGCGAACTATATCGCCGTGCTCAACGAGCTGCCTCTGCCGCAGGCGCAGAAAAGCATTGGCCATCTCTTCGACCAGCTGTCCGCAAAGCAGCAGGCGGATACGGTCACACGCGTGTATCTTGCGATGACAGAGATAGTTGCGCGCTACCTCTACGACCCGAACTCCCCTATGCGGGACGAGGACCTGTACCTGCCCTTCGTGCAGCGGATGGCGGCATCCCCCCTTACCCGCGAGGATATGCGCACGGCTTTTCGCTATGAGGCGCAGATGTGCGCCCTGAACCCCCGCGGCAGCATCGCCCCGGACTTTGCTATCACTCTCCGGAACGGCACCAGCGTGCGTATGCATTCGGTGCGGGCCGAGCGCACGATCCTGTTTTTCAGTAACCCCGGTTGCCAGAACTGCAAGGAGATTATCGATGCCCTCAAAAGCAATGAATACGTCTGCCAGCAGGTTTCCGACGGCAAGCTGGCGGTTTTGAACATCTACATCGACGAAGACCTGAAGGCCTGGCGGGACTATATGCCCATCTACCCCAAAGAGTGGCTGAACGGATATGACGCCGCGCACATCCTCCGCCAGGACCAGCTCTACTGCATCCGCGCCATCCCTTCCCTGTATCTTCTGGATGCAGAAAAGCGCATCCTGCTTAAGGACGCGCCTGTAGATAGGGTGTTGAAGGCTCTTTAGCCTATTCCGGCAGAGGCGGATAGTCGCCACCGTAATACATCAAAGGATAGGATCTTTCTCCCAGATAGAACCCGGTGGAACAGGGGTTGGCTATGCCGATGAACCCTATTCCGCCGTCGATGTTGTCCGGTATCTGAACGTCTTCCAGGGCAAGGTCGCCCCCTCCGTCGCTGATTGAATTCAGGGCCTTGAAATAGTAGAAGTAGGCTTTTGAGATGCCGTAGACCTTGACAATGGCTGTGGTGGCAACCTTCACGGAATCCGCTCCGTCCATATATCCCGTCAGGCCGAAGGAATACTTGCCTGCGACAGGTTTCAGGGTGGCGGACGCACCGGCGAACATGTTGTCGGTGAAGATGCCGTATTTGTTCGTCGACCCTATTTCGAAAGGCATTTCATCCGCCACAAAGTGGCCCTCGTTAAGCACAGGGTCGTCATCGGCCCAGAAATCACGGCGCTTGTCCATCGTGTCCTGGCCGATTTCCACATTATCCTTGTAAAAGGTGCTTTCCCCGTGGTCTATCAGCGTGAGCCGGAAGAAACTCTCCTCCGGATCGCTGTCCTTGAGGGTCGTGTCGAAGCGGTAGCAGACGTTCACATATCCCCCCTCATCCCTCTGGCGCACGGTTACGGTGTCCACCTTGGTTACGGTGGGAGCGTCCGGCACTATCTGCTCGTTGCTGGCCTTGAAGCCATCGGCCGCCACCTCGATCCGCACCTTGTCGCCCGCCTTGAAGTCGGCCTTGAAGGTGAAGTATTTGTTCGGCCCCATGTAAAAGTCCTCCTGGCTTGTCAGGGTGTTGGTCTTTGCCACAAGGGAGCCGTTCACATAGCAGCTCAGTTCTCCGGAAGAGACCATGCTTACATATTCGGTATGGCTCACCGCCACATACACGGTGTGCCACTGCTCATCCGCGGAAAGGTGGGCGTTCAGCACCAGTTCGTCCGCTTTACTGGCAGGCTTGTATTCCAGCGGATTGTCGCATGCGGCCATGAGCGCCGCAGCCATCATCATATACAGGATCTTCTTCATCTCGCTAGAATTTATAGGTGTAGGAAATCGACGGCAGGATGGGCAGGATGGTGATCTTCGTGAGTTCCTGCTTCTTGCGGTAGGTCCCGGGGGACGATGCGTCGTAGTCTGTGCTATAGTCCGAGAACACGAAGTTCGGATTCATGTTGTTGTAGGCGTTATACACCCCGAAACTCCAGACGGCCTGCCCGTGCCGTTTCTGTTTGGTATGGTTGAGGCTCAGGTTCAGCCGGTGGCTCGGCGGCAGGCGGTAATTGTTGCGGGAAGGGGAATAATCCTCCGTAGTCACGCTCCCGTCCGGATACACCACCTGAGTCTGGCGTTCGGGCACGGTCATGGTGCCGCCGCTCGCAAAGGTCCAGGTGGCGCTGAGGGCCAGCTTCTTGTTGAACTGATGGTTCACCACCAGGGAGATATTGTGCCTGCGGTCGTAGCGGTAGGGGAAGGGTTTTCCGCCGTTGATTGTGCCGTCCGGGAACACGCGGTCGCTCCAGGCGAGGGTGTATCCCAGCCAGCCGGTGGTGGGGCCGTCTTTCTTCTCCACGAAGAGTTCCACCCCGCGCGCCAGGCCTTCTCCCATCTCCACGTTCTTCTGCCAGTTGGCGGAGTTGCCGAAGAAGGATGTGCCGTCGCTGTATTCCAGGATGTTGTGCATCCACTTGTAGTAGCCCTCCAGCGAGAATTCCCATCCGGGGATGCCGCTGTAGTAGGCCCCGACGCTGACCTGGTCCGAGGTGACGGGTTTGATCTTGTCGGTGATGGGCACCCAGAGGTCCATCGGCAGGGTGATTTTGGCGGGCGAGAGCAGATGCACGTACTGCGCCATGCGCGAGTAGGAGGCCTTGGCGGAGATATCCTCCGTGAAGTTGTACTTGGCGCTCATCCTGGGCTCCAGGCTCCAGTAGGGGGTGCCAAGGGTGTAGAAGAATGCCGCGTGCAGGCCCGGATTCAGGGTCAGACGCTCGCCGATGCTGATGTCATCCTCCGCATAGACCGACATTTCGTGCCCGTGGAGGGTGGCGTTGGCGGATGCTTTGAAGGTGGTGTCCACGGCAACCTCGGCCGCATCGCTTTCGTAGATGTATCCGCCCAGGGTCTCGGGGATGAAGGTGTGGTTCACGTACTCCGCGCCGAACTTGATCAGGTGCTGCGGCGAGGGGGTGTAGTCGAAGTCCAGCTTGGCGGTCAGGTCCCTCATACCGGAGTGGTAGAGAATGCTGAACACGTCCCGGCTCTTCTTTCCGTCCACGATATCCACGTTCTCGATATCTACCCCCACCTGCATCTTGTAGCGGGTGTAGGCGACGGTGGCGTTCGAGAAGAGTCGGTTGTTGTAGATGTGGTTCCAGCGCAGGGCGGCCAGGGTGTTTCCCCAGCGGATGTCGATGTTGTTGCTGTCGGAATAGCTATGGCTGGCGGTGGTGTCGTCCCCGTAGCTGATGGTGCCGCTGCCGGAGTCCTTATCCTTATAATAGAAGATGTCCCGGCCGTTGTAGGCGTTCAGGAAGAGGCGGTCCTTGTCGGAGATGCGCCAGCTGAGCTTGCCGTTGAGGTCGTAGAAGAAGTAGTTGCCGTTGAGGCCCTTGGCCACCAGGATGGGGGTGAAGAAGACGGTGTGCATACCGCGCCCGCTCACGCTGAAGGCCAGTTTGTCCTTGATGATGGGGCCTTCGATGTGCAGTTTGTCGCTGATGGCGCCCACGCTCACCGTGCCGTGGTACTCCTTCATGTTGCCGTCGTTGGTGCGGATGTCGATGATGGAAGAGATGCGGCCGCCGTAGCGCGCCGGGAAGGAGCCTTTGTAGAGGGTGACCTTCTTCACCGCTTCCGGCTGGAAGATGGAGAAGATGCCCATCAGGTGTTCGGCGTTGTAGAGGGAGATGCCGTCCAGCAGCAGGAGGTTCTCTTCGGGCCCGCCTCCGCGCACGTAAATACCTGAAAATCCTTCAGTTCCGGCCTGCACGCCGGGCATCAGCTGGATGGTCTTGAGTACATCCGCCTCGCCAAAGAGGGTAGGCGTCTGCTGAATTACAGTCACGGGCACCTCGATGGCGCTCATCTTGGTAGACAGGATGCCCGCGTCTTTGGTGGCCACCACCGTGGCGCTGTTGAGCTGCAGGTCCTGGCTCAGGATGAAGTTAATGGTGGTATCCCTCTGCAGGTCGATGGAGACGGTCTGGTCGGAGTATCCCATGTAGGAAGCGGTGAGTTCGTGGGCGCCCTTCGGCAGCGTTAGGGTGTAGAATCCGTAAGGGTTGGTGACGGCGCCGGTTATCGCCTTATTCGCGGCTCCCTGGTTCGCCACCACCCCCGCCGAAATCAGCGTTTCGCCCGTCTTCGCGTCGGTTATGTACCCGCTGATGGTCGCTTTGCCCGATGTGCGCGGTGCCCCGCTCTGTGCTGCTCTTGCTTGTGCCGCCTCCCTCGTTTGTGCCGCCTCCCTCGTTTGCGCCGCCGCCCCGGTCTGTGCTGCCGCAACCGTCCCCGATAATAATATTGCAAAGGCCAAACCGGCCCGCAGAATCCTCAATTTCATATCCTTTTAAACCGCAAAATCGCGATTCCTTGCATAAAGATGCAAATTCCGCGCCCCCGGTTGCACCGAATCCCCTTTCTCTGTCGTTTTGTTCCCGTTTTTAGTCGATTTCCGGAACAAACCCTGGAAATACGAAGGTTTGTTCCCGTTTCTGCCCGTTTTTCGGAACAAATGCCGCGAAACTATAGGTTTGTTCCCGAAACAAGGTGTTTTTCGGAACAAACGGACGCGCGGCTATTAGGTCCGGTGGCCGAACAATTCGGAGACGGTCCCCCTGTCCAGGCGAAGCATCCTTTGAATCTGACCCTCCGAGGCGTTATAGTCGCTTCGCATCGTCTTTGCCAATTCTATTTTGGAAGCATTGGGGAGAAGCGTAACCCGGCCGTCTCCATATTTCTTTTTGGCTAGCATGGATAAAGCCGCGAACATCTCGTCGTCGGTCAGGAACACATCGTCCCCCAGCCTCTTCGCAATCTCAGAATAAGCCTCATAGTTTTTGGACACGATGGAAAAGTACTGATGAGCGTCGCGGAAGAGGCTCTCGCCATACTTGATTGCGCAAAAGCTCTGCGGAAGAATCAGCCCGTCTTTCACCATGTATCCGGCCGGCAGGTCCGGAATCCGGCTTCTGCACATTTTTAGTTTTTCGTCCCGGGTCAAATCGCCGAAAGGGACGGCGTCTGTGACGAATGCATGCGGGTTGAAGTACAGGTATCCGGCGCCCCACGGATAAGAGAACGGGGTGCAGGAGGGGTTCGCAAGATAGCCGTTCCGGTTAGAGTAGGCAATCTCGTAACGCATACTTCGCAGGTTGTCTATAGGAATAAAGGACGCCTCGAACTTTTCAAAGCTGGCAAAACGGCCGCTGCTGTTCCTATAGCGCCGCAGCCTCCTCTTGACTTCGGAGAAGAAATCCTTGCACATCGACTCCAAGCCATCCACAATTACATGGATATGGTTGCTCATTACCTGGAAAGTGAGGATTTTTACCCCGGTAAGCGCAGCAGCAATTGCGATTACCGTCACTGCGAACTTGTAATCTTCTTCCGTTTCGCAGATAATCTCCATCGACTGCCCGTCCGTGCAGATGTGCCAGAAAGGGCCGCCGTTCGAAAAGGTAAGTTCGCAGGACCGTTCCTGCTGGGAGGGGGACAAGAGCCCATTAGATGAAGAGGCTTTCATAGCGATGCCATTTTATAATCCAACAAACATATCCACCGCACAAATGGCAGCGTTCGGCGAAGATAGTAAAAACCTTTGACCTTGTCAACCTGAATTTCGGTTTGTTCCGAAAATTGGCCGTTTTCCGGAACAAACACTAGGAATCCGCAAACTTGTTCCCGTTTTGGGCCGTTTTTCGGAACAAACACCGGAAAAACAAAGGTTTGTTCCCAAAATCAAGGGTTTTTGGGAACAAATGTACTGGAAGGGGTGCTTAAAGAGTGTTCAAGGAGCCCATTACACCGCTACCGGGGCCTTGATGGCGGGCCAGGGGTCGTAGTCCACGAGGGTGAAGTCTTCGTACTTGAAGTCGAAGACGCTCTTCACATCCGGATTCAGAAGCATCTTGGGCAGGGGCCGCGGCTCGCGGCTGAGTTGCTCCGCCACCTGGTCGAAGTGGTTCAGGTAGATGTGGGTGTCTCCCGTGGTGTGGATGAATTCGCCCGGCTGCAGGCCGCTGGTCTGGGCAATCATCATGGTCAGCAACGCATAAGAAGCGATATTGAACGGCACGCCGAGGAAGGTGTCCGCGCTGCGCTGATAGAGCTGGCAGCTCAGTTTGCCGTCGGCCACGTAGAACTGGAAGAGGCAGTGGCAGGGCGGCAGGGCCATCTTGTCCACCTCGCCCGGGTTCCAGGCGCATACCAGCATGCGGCGGGAATCGGGATGGTTCTTGATCAGATCTATCACCTGCGAGAGCTGATCGATGCTGCGCCCGTCGGGGGCAGGCCAGCTGCGCCACTGGTGGCCGTACACGGGGCCCAGGTCGCCGTTTTCATCGGCCCATTCGTCCCAGATGGTTACCTTGTGGTCCTGCAGGTACTTCACGTTCGTATCTCCCGAAATGAACCACAGAAGCTCGTAGATTATGGATTTCAGATGAACCTTCTTGGTGGTCAGGAGCGGGAAGCCCTCCGAAAGGTCGAAGCGCATCTGATATCCGAACACGCTCTGGGTGCCGACTCCGGTGCGGTCGGTTTTTATCACGCCGTTTTCGCGTATGTGGCGCAGTAAGTCTAGATATTGTTTCATAAAGTGCTGAATGCCCAAATTATTGCCTGTTCAAAAGTCTCCCCCGGCTGCAGGAGGGTAGAAGGATAGTCCGGCTTGTTGGGGCTGTCCGGGAAATGCTGGCACTCGATGGCCACGGCATCGTAGTCGTGGTAGGTGTGGCCGTTCTTGCCAGCAGGGCAGCCGTTCAGCCAGTTGCCGGTATAGACCTGCACGCCGGGCTGGGTAGTGTAAACCTTCACCACGCGTCCGCTGGCGGGGGATTTCAGCTCGGCCGCTTCGGCCAGCTGGCCTTCTATCTTGCCGTCGATCACCCAGCAGGCGTCGAAGCCCTTGCCGTAGTTGATGGCAGGGAAGTCCGCCCGCAGGTCGCGCCCTATCTCCTTCTCCGTCACGAAGTCCATCGGCGTACCCGCCACGGGCTCGGATTCTCCAAGAGGAATCAGCGTATTGTCGGTAGGGAGATATTCGGATGCGTTGAGGCGCAGGACGTGCTTCTCTATGCTGCCGGAGCCCTCGCCGTCCAGGTTGAAATACACATGGTTCGTGAGGTTCACCACGGTGGGGGCATCGGTCTGGGCCGCGAAGGTCAGTTCCAGTTCGTTGTTCTCCGTCCAGATGTAGCGGGCGGTCACCTTCAGGTTGCCCGGATAACCCATTTCGCCATCCTGCGAGAAGTACATGAACTCCACCGCATCCCCGTCGACACGGGAGTCCCAAACCTGGTTCTGGAAGCCCTGGGGGCCACCGTGCAGATGGTTGGGACCGTTGTTGATGGGGAGGTTATACACCTTTCCGTCCACCTCCAGATGGCCCTTGGCGATGCGGTTCGCGTAGCGCCCGGGCACCTTGCCGGAGCAGGGGCCGTCGGCGAAATAGCTCTCGGCAGCGGGATAACCGATCACCACGTCCCCCAGCTCTCCATTCTTGTCCGGCACGTGAATCTCCACGATCGCCGCACCCACGCTCCCCAGCACCACATACGCGCCGGAAGCGTTTTCCATTTTATATTTATAGATTTCCTTGCCTTGGGCCTTGCCCCACAGGGTTTTGCTGATGACGGTCATGATTGCAATGATTTTATTTCTTCAAAGGTAACAATTATTTATATCAATTCCTCGGGTTTGCAGCACAGCGCGCGGCTAAGATTCAACAGTGTGGAGCCTTCGGCTTTCGACAGGTCCTGCCGGCCCTGCTCGTAAGCCTGTATCATCCGGAGAGTTATCCCGCACCGGCGGGCCAGTTCTTCCTGTGTGATGCCCAGGGCCTTCCGCAGGCGCTTGACCGGATTTGCCGGATCGCCAACATACTCCCGAATCCTGCCGATGGCGATGTCGGCAAATTTGCTGATGTCCGCTTCGTGGAGGGGATGATACATTTCGGCCACATCCCCGACCGGCAGCCCGTGGCTCTGGATATACGCAAACGACCATCCGGTATGCCACTGCAGATATGCCAGCGCCCATCCGCACCAATATTCGCATCCGGGCTTGCCCGGGATGAAGACTGCCGGGATGGACTCTGAACCGCCGGTTTCTTCCAGCACCGCCTCGGCAAGTTCCAGCCCCGACATCCCGGCCACATATTTGGGCAGGCCGTTTCCGAATCCTTCTGCAACCCTGCTGGCGAGGAATCGTGCATAGAAATCCTCCAGGGCTATGCCGCAGCCGTTTACGGCATAATCCAGCATAGCTCCGAGAGATTCCATTGCATCGGGAAGATATGTTTCAGCGTAGGCGTTCATCGTCGTTTTTCCATTTGCCGCGAAGGATGTCCAGAATATATGTTCCCGCCAGGGGTTCTGTGGTAGATTTGAGCCTGAAGAAGTCTTCTCTTGCCGCCTCGTCCCTGGCCTTGCGGCGGGCCGCATAAACATCGGGGGCAGGGGTGGC
>JAEEGH010008203.1_pt1 | contig 24790 bp, 23 predicted proteins | sample 9134181 | NCBI WGS metagenome assembly JAEEGH01 (sample SAMN16246544, study PRJNA631951) | gut metagenome | biome: gut microbiome; feature: rumen; material: DP-attached | host: Bos | place: Iran: Karaj | collected 2018-10
ATGACCGCTATTCAAAGAGTGGGGTGTAAGGACAGTATTCCCGTTGATAACATCAGCAGCGGTGGTTTGACGCTTAGCATAAATCCTTATACAGGCGAACTTGGAGAGGGGATTGCGCTGCATGGAAAGAAAGACAGAGTCATTATTCCTTTCAAAAATCATCCTGATACAGGCGAGCCTTTTGTGGGAAAAAAGATTCCCGATTGGACAAATCTTGTCAGACAAGTTGTCGATCTTACAAATAAATTTCCATATTTGAACTTCGTGGCATGGGATATTTTGCTGACGGAGGATGGCTATTGCATGATAGAAGGAAATGCGTCCAGCGGATGTGGGATATTCCAAATGACAGAGGGCGTCAGGAATACTGAACTCGGTGATATTTATAGGAGTTATGGGATTTTTAATTAGTTATTGGCAGATGGCAGAATAGGTAATGCAATAATTCAGATGCGAAGGGGTTTAGGGAATGAGAAGTCTGAGAAAACATAATAAAAGAATATTGCTGGTAATATATGGAAAAATCACTTTTGGCGGTGTTTCGATATTTTTGAATAATATTCTTTCAAATATGGACAAAGAAGGCTTTGACATTACTCTTTATGCTTTTGGGTATGTTGAGGAAGAAGCAGTTTTCCAAAAGTATATTGATAATAGCGTAAAAGTTATCGTGGGTAATTTGCGAGACTATAACAGAAAACGTATTGCATGGGATCTTTTTAAGATCATGTTTTTTAAGAAGTTCGATATAATTCATGTTAATACCGGAGGATTGGATCTCACCTATCTCTCATTGTTAATAGCAAAATATTGTGGTATTAAACAGCGCATTGCGCATTCTCATGCTGTTAAACTGTCACCAAAACCATATAATGAATGGGAAATTAAGTGTCAGAAAAGAATATCAAAATTGGCAACGATGAAATTGTCTTGTTCTAAACAGGCTTCTGAACATTTATACGGAAATCCTGATGCCATTTTTATATCCAACGGGATCAGTACAAACAAGTTTAGTTTTAACTCGGATATAAGAGAAAAAACGAGAAATGAGCTTAATCTGCAGGGTAAATATGTAATCGGCGATGTAGGCAGATTAGACAATAATAAAAATCAGAGTTTTATTCTGGATATAGCGAACGAATTAAAAAAATATATTGATGTTAGCATTCTTTTGGTTGGAAATGGCGTTAATAGGGATGAGCTTGAAAAAAAGTCAGAGGCAATGGGGTTAAAAAATGATACTGTTTTTGTCGCTGCAAATGATCATGTTGAATACTATCTAAATGCCCTTGATGTGTTTATTCAGCCATCACATGCAGAAGGATTAAGTATTTCTGCTGTAGAAGCACAAGCGATGGATTTGCCGGTATGGTGTTCAACCGCGATACCGGAGCAGGCCCGGATAACGGAAAAGTTTAAAATCATGGATTTAGATGAAGGTGCAGAAGCATGGGCTAAGCAGATTCTTGATTATCTCAGGAACAATGATTATGAAAACAGACGAGACCGAAGTGAAGATGTTCGGGAAAAAGGATTTGATATTGTCTTATCCGCTCAAAAAATGCGTGACATTTATCTCGAATGATATGTTATGTAAATCTTAGACAGGAGCATTCTTGCATGGAAAAGCAAAGAGGTATAAAAAAACTTGTAAAGAAAGCGGGACATTATGTTAAAGCCTATTTTATGTTCAATGATTCGGTAAGGAACTATTCGTCTTATATTAAAACGGCAAACAAGAAAAAACACAAGGCTGCACGGATTGTGTTCCTGATCATATTTCCTGAATCGTGGAATTCATTGAAGAGCATCTATGAGGAAACAAAGAATAGGAGTGATATCGAGACTTTTGTCATTGCTGCTCCGCGTGATATGAGCAAATATAACGCAGATGCTGATATAAGTACTATTCCAAATGACTCCTTTGACTTTTTTGTTCAGAACAATATCGATGTGATCAAGGCGAATGCTGAGAATACATGGTTTGACATACAGGCAATAAACCCTGATTATGTTATATATACCAGACCGTACAACCCTTATTACGCGGAACAGTATCGTTCTTATAATGTTTGCAGGTATGCGAAGGTTATATACATTCCGTATGCGTACAGCATGCTTGAGGATGGGTTAACGGTACTTCCGGAAGAGTTCATGCTGTCTGCACACAGAGTATACCTGGCTAACAGGTCCAGAAAAGAAGAGTGTGATCTGTGGTATCCCAGATACAACAGAGAGAGTAAGAATCGTTTTCAATATCTTGGATTTCCCAGGTTTGATCTGCTTGCACAGGATGCGGATCGGGCAGCTGAATCTAAATTTACTATAGCATGGCTTCCGAGATGGACTACAGGTGATGGTTACAAGCATAACAAGGGGAGCAATTTCCTAAATTATTACAACGATTTTCTTAAATACGCCGAAGAGAATCCCGATGCTAATATTATTTTCAGACCTCACCCCAGTATGTTTGCGAATTTCCTTGAAAGAGGAATAATGTCGGAAAAGGAATTGGAAGAGTTTAAGTATCGGTGCAGTAAGTGTGAGAATTTCCATATAGATCAGAAGAAGGATTATATGGATACGATCAGATCTGCAAATGTTCTTGTGGCAGATTATACGTCTTTGATCGCTGAATTTTTTATGACAGGTAAGCCGATTATTTATTGTGACAATGCGGAAGGGTTGAACGAAGAGGGCAATAGTATTTGCAATAATCTTTATAATGCCGCTTCGTTTACTGAAATTGTTAAACTGCTGGAAAAAATCAAAAACGGATATGATGAAAAAAAGGATCTGAGAATCAGTATTATTAAGGAACTTCTGCCTAATGAATGTGGGAGTATCGGAAAGACAATACTGGATTCGATCCTTTTAAGTTAGGCGGATAAAATGATTTCTGTAATTGTTTCTATTTATAATGCCGAGAAGTATTTGAATAAGTGTATTGAAAGTATTCTTTGTCAAAAGTGTCGGGATTTTGAACTGATACTGGTTGACGATGGTTCGCCGGATCGTTGTCCGCAGATATGCGATGAATGGGCGGAAAAAGACGAAAGGATAAGAGTATTTCATAAACCTAATGGTGGTCTGTCATCGGCAAGAAACTGCGGACTGGCGCATGCAAAGGGTGATTATGTTATTTTTCCGGACCCGGATGACTGGGTTGAGGCGGATTATTTAAGCCATTTGTTGGAATTAATAAATACATATGAAGCCGATTTAAGTATTTGCGGACGTTTTCGTGACAATACAGTTATGGATAAAGATAAAAGTCTTACTGTGATGGATATGAAAACAGCCCTGGAACAATTGATGTATCCATCTTCATTCTGCGGTTTTGCATGGAACAAATTATTCAAAAAAGACATTATAACAAAGAATAACCTCAGCTTTGACGAAGAACTGGGAATGATACAAGACTTGCATTTTTGCGTACGGTACGTTCAGTGCTGCAAAAGAATAGTCTATGATCCGTTGCCTTTATATCGTTATTCTGTTGATCTGGGTGGTGTGACTTCCCGTCACACCGCTTTAACACCGCGAAAAATCAGTGGAATATTGGCTTATAAGAAAATTGCGGAAATAGCACATGACAGCTATCCGCGAGTGGAGGAAATAGCCTATTGCTCACTGTGCAATTTGTGTCTCGGATTTATTATGATATATTACGAACAGAAAATGAAATCCAAAGAGACTTTGAAGCTGTTAAAGAGCTATTTTGTAAAATATAAAAAGTATTACTATAATTGTGATGTGTATAGTGCCGAACAGAAAAAATGTTCAAGGTTAGCTGCTGTTCATCCATATATTTACTACACGGCAATGCGTATATATTGGCACCGGAACGGCTGACTCATCCGGATATTATTCTTGTCCTTCGGGTGCACAATCCGGTTTTACAAAAAGAAGCGAGAAAAATGTAAACAGAAACATGCTCATATTCGCAGTCGAAAGCATGCACAGCAGATATGCCGCCATACCCAATACCAGATAATGACAGAGACGCAGGTGCTTATCCTTGTTTTCCTTAAACAGAATGAATAATGCCGCTGACAGAAACAGAGCATAATACCCTATCCAGCCTAGAGCGCCTTCGTCACCAAAGACCTCGACATATCCGACATCGTACGAGTATACGAGATGCCAGTTTTTGTCCCAGTAATACCGGATATCACCTCGTGTCTGGGCGCCGGAGCCGAGACCGAAAACAGGATTGATCCGAGCAACGTACGGAATGCCGGAAAACTGTGCGGTACGGGACATCACGCCTGGTTTGTTCTTTCCGAACTCAGTGGAAACCCCATTATCATCATAGTCCAACTTGAAATCGAATCCCAGAGTGTTCAAAACTGATTTTCCGTAGCCCAGATAGTACGCACGGCATTTCTGATTAGCCAGTGAAAGCGATGATATCAGAATGATCAGGACTGCTCCGACCGCAAGAACATGCTTAATATAGCTTAAAAACCGTTTTATGTCCCTAATGAGCAGCAGCAGACAGAAGAAAAGTGTAGCAAGTATGAACAGGAACGAAGCCCTGGAACCTGAATGAATACATGCATAGACGCATAAGCCGCCGATCGGCAGGTAGATCCATTTCTTTGTGTATTCGTAAAGGAACATAATAAAAGGCATCATCAGAACACAGGCGTTTCCATAGAAAGTCGGAAGTCCCAGTGTGACGGTAGCGCGCAGAAGCCCAGATCTTACATAGTATTCGTTGAGCATGTATCGGTTGACAGTATATAGCGAATCGCTGATCCGATAACCGGTAAAACTCTCTATGATCCCGAGCAGGAACATTACTGCGGCAGACCAGACAATAGCCCTAACGATAGAAACACATTCTTTTTCGGTGGGTGAGAGCAGTCTGAGCGCAATTACCAGCATAAATTGTTCGAAAATGAGTGAGAGAATGGTCTTTGAAGCCTGTCCGTATGTTGTTATGTAGTAAAGATTAGAACTTATCCGGAATACAAAGTATAGGAAGAAAAGGAGACTGACAGGAGTAATGCGCAGGAGTTCCCTGAATGTCTTTTGATGATCACGGTTCAGGAACGCATAAACAAAGAGGATTAAAAAGAGAATTCTTTTTACCGTAAGGATCGGAAGACCGGCTGAGAATTCGAAGCCATAGTAATCCGGCAGAAAAAGAAGCATAGGAAAAAAGAGCTCTAAAAAGCGCTTCTTTGCTATGCTCAGTACACACAATATGATCAATAAAGCTGAAAACAGGAAAAGTATCATAATATTTTCATTAACGATTCTTCCCAGTCGTATTCCAGAACCCATTTCCTGATATCACATTCTTTCGAAGAGGAAAGGATGGTGGAAAACAGCGAATCGAGGGCGGAAGATTCAAAAGACTCGATCCTGTAGAATCCTTTTTTATCTATAAGTTCTTTGATCTCTCCGTAAGGAGTAGTTGCAACCGGGATATTGCACGATGCAGCTTCTAAAACGGAAAGGGGGATATCGATACAGTTAGCCGCTTCCGTAACGGGGAAGAAATATAAATCGGATAACTGGTAGAGCTCTTCTATGTTGGCGATGTAATCGCTGATTATGGTGATGTTGCTTTTGTATGACAGCTTTTTCTCTAATGCAGCGTCCTTTTCCGTAACGGAACTTACAACCAGCAGAACCTGATAATCTTCGGGAATATTCAGAAGCTTGTTGACATTTCTTCCGTCTTTCATGTGCCCCACATGCAGGACGACCTTTTTGGCCGGATCGATATTATACTTGATCCTGAGCCTGTTCTTTTCTTCCAAAGTCACGGGACAGAACTTTTCTGTGTCGACGCCGGTCTTGATATATTTAACTCTATTTACAAGATTGTTGTAATAATCATATGATTCTTTGGACAGAGCAAGTATCTCTGCTCCGCTTCTCATTAACAGATTGATGGTAATTCTGTTCATTGAATGACGTAGGCAGAAAATTACCTTGAGATTCTTTGTTCTCTTGCTCAATACATACAATCTGACCGCACTTCCGAAAGTATTGGAAGCAAAAGGAATGAACAGTACCGTATCTTTTTTGTCAGCAATCAATTTCCATAAATTCCAGTTTAAGAAACATTTATTGAGCTTTAAGTGAACATCTGATTTGCAGTTTTTGGGGCCGTATGAAATCAAAACAGATTTGGGATCTGCCTTTTTGATCTTATATGCCAGTGAATTGGCAACCTTTATACAACCTTCGTCTGTTTTTTCAGTCAGACAGTCTGAAATAATAATCATTCCTGCACCTGTATATTATCTGATTAATTTGTTCCATTATATATGCGGATGAGTTTTTCGTAATACTCGTCAACAGTATCAAAGGATATGCTGCGGCAATTACGTGAGTATTCAGCGGTACGTTCGGCATCATCCCATAACATGCGGATCTTGTCCCTCAGTGCGCCAAGGTCACCAATGGGGAAGAGATCGCCGGTCTTTCCGACTTCAATAAGCTCGGGAATACCGCCTATATCGGAGCCCAGCACCGGAGTGCCATGCATCTGGCTCTCCATTACGGAGAATGGACAGTTTTCATACCACTGGGAAGGATAAACCGAAAAACGGGCTTCTCTTATCAGTTGTTCAAGCTCAGCGCCGGATTTGAAACCGACATTTTGAATGTTCGGAACATTTTTGAGTTCGTCTTCAAGGGGGCCGTTTCCGGCAAAAATGAACTTAATGTCAGGAAGAGCTTTAGCAGCGTTGATAAGTGTGCCGATACCCTTTTCCTGACTGAAACGTCCGAAATAAAGGACATAGTCCTTCTTTGGGGTATCTCTCCATTCAACCTTATCGATGAAGTTGTGCATTGCCACTGTTTTGCCTGCAAAAACAGGATTTGTGTCCATTTTTGTTTTCATGAAAGCAGAGCAACAGATAATCTTGTCAATATATTTATAGGTACCTATAAGTCTCCAGAAAGTTGCTTCTGCAGTACCCACAAGACTTTTGGCCTTCGAGCCGTGTATACAATTGCCCTTGGTGCAGTTGATGAAATGTCCGCCGAGACACTTCTCACAGTTCTCGCCGGTGTTTGGATTGAAGCACATGTGGTTGGGGCATATGAGCTGATAATCATGCGCTGTAAAGATTATTCTGCACTTATGGCCGCTTTTTTTGCTCCACCTGCGAATTTCAAGGATAATAGACGGTGTGAGCTGATAGTTAAAATTGTTTAGGTGGCATACATCCGGCTTAAAATCGTCCAGAACAAGGCGGATTTTTCTTCGTGCATCCTGGGAATAAATGGTCTTGATCGGATATGTCAGTTTGCTAAGCTTAGAACCTTCATGAAAATCCATATCTGAGGTATATGCATTAACGTTATTACCTACGCATCTGCCGTCATGTTCCATGCCAAAATACTGAACTTCGTGATTGTATTTTTTTAGAACATTGCCGAGTTTGAAAATATATGTTTCCGATCCGCCGTTGGGATATAGGAATTTGTTTATTATTAGCACTCTCACTTTTGGCTCCTTAATGCGACTGCGCAAATATTATGTTACTTTAATATACAACTGATATGATATATCTTACATAAAAGGGCATTGAAATGCAATGCCCAGAACTGATCCGAACGGCAAATACCAAGTTCAAATGCCAATATGAATTGTTTTTCCAGCGTGAAGCCTATACTACAGCTTTGCCTCCTGTAAATATCTCCTGACGGCATCCTGCCAGGTGGGTAAGGGCATAAATCCGTTATCGGACAGCTTGCGCTTATCCAGTCTGGAATTATACGGACGGGCAGCTTTGGACAACCCGTATTCGGCAGTGGATACAGGAATGACTTTTGTTTTTAATCCATATTGCTTATAGATCTCGCAGCAAAAATCATACCAGGAAATATATCCGTTTTCTTCCGATTCGGAGTTGGTAGCATGATAATATCCGTATTTTTCGGTTTCGATCATGTCAACAAGGAGCCGCGCCAGATCAAAAGTATAAGTCGGAGTGCCGATCTGGTCATTTACAACGCGTACTTCGTCGTGAGTCTTTCCGACGTTGATCATTGTTTTTATGAAATTTTTGCCGTTGAGTCCGAAAACCCATGCAATCCTTACAATGAAAAACTTTTCTGAAAGTGATGATACTGCCAGTTCGCCTTCCAGTTTGGTTTTTCCGTAGTAGTTCAACGGGTTATAGTCCGTGTTGTCTGCCGCCCGGGGTGTTTCACCGGTACCGTCGAACACATAATCCGTAGAAATGAACATCATTTTAGCGGATACATTACGGGCTGCCCGGGCAATATATCCGGGACCGAGTGCATTGATCGCATGTACCTTTTCTTTATTATCCGGATCCTCGGCCGCGTCGACAGCTGTCCAAGCCGCACAGTGAATGATGGCATCAGGCTTTATTTTGGTGATCGTCTCTGATACTCCGGCTTCGTCGGTAATGTTAAGTTTAATATATGGCGCGGCAGTAACGGCACTTTCGTCCGCAACTCCGCTGTAAGTATCGGCAATATCGGATCCGATGACTTCGTGACCTCGTTTTATGGCCTCGTTGACCACGTCGTGACCAAGCTGTCCGCCGACTCCAGTAACAAAAATTTTCATTATCTGTCTCCGTACATCTTTTGATAATAATTCTGATATTCACCGCTGATTATCTCTTCCCACCAATCACGGTTGTCGAGGTACCAGCGGATGGTCTTTTTGATCCCGTCTGCGAATTTTGTCTCGGGCAGCCAGCCCAGTTCATTATGGATCTTGGCGGGATCAATGGCATATCGAAGATCATGCCCCTTGCGATCGGTCACATATGTGATAAGATCTTCGCTTTTCCCAAGTTCTTTGATTATGAGCTTTACTATATCAATGTTGGCCATTTCATTGTGTCCGCCCACATTGTATACTTCACCGATGCGTCCCTTATGAACGATCAGATCTATAGCCTTGCAATGATCCTCAACGTAAAGCCAGTCTCTTACGTTCTTTCCTTCCCCATATACAGGGAGAGGCTTGTTATTGATGCAATTTGCTATCATGAGATGAATGAGCGTCTCGTGAAAATGATAAGGACCATAGTTGTTTGAGCAGCGTGAGATCGTAACGGGAAGACCGTATGTCCTGTAATAAGCCTGAGCGAGAAGGTCTGCGCTTGCTTTTGATGATGAGTAAGGACTGCTCGTGTGGATAGGCGTTGTTTCGGTGAAGAACAGATCGGGTCTGTCGAGAGGAAGATCTCCGTAAACTTCATCGGTGCTTACCTGATGATAGCGTATATTTCCGAATGCACGACAGGCATCCATCATTGTCGCAGTTCCAATGATATTTGTTTGAAGAAAAATACCGGGATTGTCAATGGATCTGTCTACATGACTTTCTGCAGCGAAATTGATCACTGCGTCAGGCTTTTCCTCTTCGAAAAGGTTGAATACACCGGTACGGTCACAGATATCAAGTTTAACAAAACGGAATCTGGCTGCTTTTTCAGGGTCAAAGTCCTTTGCGTTTTTATCCATGACTGACACAAGGGTGGAAAGATTACCGGCATATGTAAGCTTGTCTATGCATACGATACTGTCTTCCGGGTGTGCTGCAAGGTAATAGTGTATAAAGTTTCCGCCAATGAAGCCAGCACCGCCGGTAACAAATAATTTCATCGATTAATACCTGACCTTTCCGTCTGCAACTGATCTTAAATGTGCACCATACGGACTTTTACCGTATTTGTTTGCGCTCGTAGTTAACTCTGCGGATGTGATCCATCCGTTGATGAATGCTATTTCTTCCGGCGCGGAAATGGTGATTCCCTGTCGCTGCGATATCATCTGAACAAAGTTGGCAGCTTCTACGAGACTGTCCATTGTCCCGGTATCGAGCCACGCGAAGCCGCGGCCGAGAAGCCGGACATTCAAAGATCCGTCGATCAAATACATTTCGTTCAGTGTGGTGATCTCAAGTTCTCCGCGTGCACTGAGTTTGATCGTTTTGGCCCGCCGACTTACTCCTGCCGGGTAGAAATACAGTCCGGTAACCGCATAATTCGACTTGGGCTCGGCCGGTTTCTCCTCAATAGAAATAGCCTTCCCTGTCTCATCAAACTCAACTACTCCGAAACGTTCGGGGTCATTGACATAATATCCGAACACAGTCGCTTTTTTATTATGCTCTGCATCTTCGGCAGCGGCTTTCAGGATCTTCCGGAAACCGTTTCCGTAGAAGATATTATCTCCGAGTACCATAGCGCAGGCATCGTCGCCGATAAAATCTTCTCCGAGGATAAACGCCTGGGCCAGTCCGTCGGGACTCGGCTGAACACAATATGACAGATTTACGCCGAATTGATGCCCGTCACCCAACAGCGTTTCAAAACGCGGGGTATCGCCGGGGGTTGAAATGATCAATATATCCTTGATCCCGGCCAACATGAGCGTTGAAAGGGGATAGTAGATCATAGGTTTATCATATACAGGTAAAAGCTGTTTACTGGTTACCATGGTCAAAGGGTAGAGACGGGTACCTGCTCCGCCGGCGAGTATTATTCCTTTCATATAAAAACTTGTGAACCTCCTTGAAAAGCTGTTTTTTCAACAAAAATCCAGTGTCAGTTTACGGCAAAGAGTTGCGTACTGTCAAGTAATTGATTAATTTCATATGATTCACCTCTGCACACATTATAATACTTCTGTTAAACAAAAATAAAAGATATCCATTTTTGTTTAATTGGCACAGGCATAAATTAAAATAAAACCTTATTCGGATAAATAATATGCGAAAAGAGTGTTATTTTCTATAAAACATGATAAGATTACATTGGAGGTGCATTTTATGCAGAAAGTCCTTATAGTTAATGATCTTATCAAAGGCGGCGGAGTAGAGAAACTGCTGCAGGATTTCGTGAACAGATGGCATGACAAATATGACGTTACGGTTATGTCCACATACAAAGAGCATGATTTTTACGAGTACTATCCTGCGAATGTCAAGTACCTGTTTAAAACGGTTTATAACAGATATACCAGAAAATGCAGTATTGCCTTTGTAAAATGCATGATAAAAAAGATCATCTGTAGGCTGCGTCTTAATTATATAAAAAAACATAATGACTTTGATGTGATCATTGCCCTTAAGGATGGGGAGATAACCAAACTGATGGCCGATTTTAAGGCACCCAGGAAGTATACATGGTATCATACCGATTATAGCAGTTACTATTACTCGCAGTATCTGTACGGAACCGCTGAATATGAATTCAAGATTCTAAAAAAGTATACGAACGTTGTATGCGTTTCCGAGATCATTAAAGAATCACTGATCAAAGTCCTCGGAGATACGGGGAATTACGTAGTGAAGTATAATCCGCTCAACAACGAAAAGATCGATTACGACGGAAATGAGCCGGTTTTGGACTATAAAAAAACAGAAGGAAAGACGCTGTTTGTTGTTGTCGGCAGGATTAATTACCAGAAGGGCTACGATCTGCTTCTTGAGGCCGCTCACATGCTTGAGCAGGACGGCTATAACTTCGAGGTTCTGGTTATAGGAGGCAGAGAGGATTGGAGTGATGAGTACGATCGCATCATGAGATCCATGAACAGACTCAATATTCAGACTGTAAAGTTCATTGGTCTTAGGAGCAATCCCTATAAGTATATGAAAATGGCCGACTGGATGCTCTCGACATCTATTTTTGAGGGCTATTCCCTGGTGAGTCAGGAGGCCGCTCTGCTTGATACGCCGATGCTGCTTACCGATTGCTCGGGCGTACGAGAGCTTCTGGGAGACAGCGAGTACGGCATCGTTATGGAGCCTTCGGTAAGGGGCATATATGAAGGCATGAAGAGGGTCATGGATGATCCTGAACTGCGAGAGCATTATAAGCAAAAGATCATCGAAAGAAAGGCGATAATAGACCAGGACGAGAGATTTAGGTCCATCGAGGAACTGGTCTTCGGAGATGACCGGCAGATTGGAGTTTAAATGGACAAGGCGTGGCGTACAGAGATCAACTGTAAGACTAAGCTGTGGAATGTGGATATTAAAGAGATCTGGCAGTATAAAGGTCTGATCTGGATACTGTTCAAGCGTAACTACTCGCTTCAGTACAAGCAGACGATATTGGGACCGTTCTGGATGATCTTTAATATCGTATTTAATACGGGTGTATTCACACTTGTGTTCAGCTATGTCGGAAATATGTCCTCGGACGGTGTTCCTTATTTTTTGTTCTGCCTGTCCGGAACCGTAGTATGGAATCTTTTCTCATCATGTTTTTACGGAAACACGCATGTCCTTATGGAGAACTCATACCTTTTCGGAAAAGTCTATTTCCCAAGGCTGACGGTTCCGCTCTCAAATCTGCTTTTATGTCTGGTAAGGGGGCTTCTTCAGTTCGGAGTATGTGCCATAGCATGGATCATCTTTCTGATCCGCGGTGAAGTGGCATTTACCGGATTAAAACTTCTGGGCATCATTCCTCTGTTCCTTATGACTTCGCTCATGGGAACCGCGCTTGGACTGATCATTTCTGCTTTAACGGTTAAATACAGGGATTTTGATCATCTTACGGGTGTTGCAATGTCGGCGCTCATGTATATATCACCCATGCTGTATCCGACCTCGCAGATGCCTTTGATACTCAGAAAGTTTGTGTATCTGAATCCGATGTCTTCGTTTATCGAGGACTTCAGATATTGTCTTACCGGTACCGGAACGGTCTATATCCCCGGAACAGTCTACGGAATTGCGTTTACCATAGCGGTCACACTACTCGGATTGATAATGTACGGCCGCGCGGAAAAGAGTTTTATAGACATTATTTAAAGGAGTATTCCCGTGTTTATCAGTGTTATAGTTTATGTCCGAAATACAGAAAAGTATCTCAAGAGATGCCTTGACTCCATAGCATCGCAGGGTTTTGACGATTATGAGGCCATAATAGTCGATGACGCTTCGAACGACGCGAGCGGAAGAATCTGCGATGAATTCATAAACAGTATTGGCGATGCTTCGGGGAAGAATGGAAAGTTTAAGGTTATCCGCATGGAGAAAAGCGATCCGTCCGCTGCCAAAAACCGCGGTCTGGAAGAAGCCTGCGGCGATTGGATATGGTTTATTGACAGCTTTGACTTTCTTGCTCCCGGCGCTCTGGCAGCCATTAAGGAAAGAATGCGCATGGCCATAGGGGAGATGTATTCATTCCAGTATATTAAGGTCGATGAAAACGGCGAGAATCCCGAAGAAGTCATTCAAAGAACCAATCAGGAAGTTGTACGGATCAAAAATGACGGAGATCTGCGGTGGCAGTATTCCGACAGACTGTTTATGTTTAAGGACAGCTGGGAACTTTGGAGCAGACTTTTCAGCGGAAATATCATAAGGGAAAACGAGATCCGCTTTCCCGACTATCAGGCGGTCCTTTCCCATGAGCTGGGCTTCCTGATGGATTATATGATGTTCGTCAGCCGTTCGGTCATGCTAATGAACTTTCTTCTAAATGTCAGGCAATGCGACAGGACGGAGCCGGAAGCACCCGGTCAGTCGTCCGCGATCCCGGGAACAGTCACTCTTCTCGAAGGTGTTTACCGTAAAGCTAAGCGTTTCGGGAAAAAGCTGCTGCTGAGGGATTTTAACATTGTTGTCCTTTATGCTTTCAGGAATCAGATAGAGCAAAAACTCGATGAACTGTCGGATGATGAGATCTGCCGGCAGATAACGGAAGCGGCCGGCAATAAAACGATCGGAAAGATCATCAGGAAAACAAAGAAACAGTTGATTTCCGCGGCACGCGCGGAAAGAATAAGGAAATAGCCCATGGAAGATGTCATCTTAAAAGTCTCCGGGATCGGCAAGGACTATATACTCGGGACCGTGACCGGGGAGACTCTTAAAGACGCCATACGAAGGCGGAGAGGCAATGCGGAAAAACTTCATAACGAGAAATTTACTGCTCTCGACGATGTCTCTTTTGAGGTTTCCAAAGGTGAGACCCTGGGTATAATCGGCGCGAACGGAGCGGGTAAATCAACGCTTCTCAAGCTTATTTCCAGGATCACCAGCCCTACAAGAGGAAGCATATATATCGACGGAAAAGTGGCAAGCCTTCTGGAGGTGGGAACCGGCTTTCACCCGGAGCTTACAGGCAGGGAGAATATCTATCTTAACGGTGCCATACTCGGCATGAGCAGAAAAGAGATCGATTCAAAACTGGATTCCATAATCGAGTTCTCGGAGTGTGAGCAGTTTATCGATACTCCGGTAAAAAGATATTCTTCGGGAATGTATGTAAAGCTGGCGTTCTCGGTATCGGCGCATCTGGACGCGGATATACTGATAATGGATGAAGTCCTGGCGGTCGGAGACGTAAAATTTCAGCATAAGTGTCTTGATAAAATGCGCGAGATAGCAGCGCAGGAGCACAGGACCATCCTCTATGTCAGTCATAACATGGAGTCGGTCAGACGACTCTGCAGCCGCTGCATCATCCTGGACCACGGGAAGATGGTATATGATGGCGATACGGACGAGGCCTGCAGCAGATACTTCGGGAATGAAAGCGTTAATACCGAACTGACTGCCGACTATGGGAAATATGTCCGTCCCGGATGGCTGGGAAGAGACGATGTAAGGCTGACCGGCGCGGAATATCCCGACGGATCAGCCGAAGTAAGGACCTATGATCCGCTCAAGATAAAACTGAAGTGGCAGGTTATAAAGCCTGTTGAGAAGATCGGCGTAAGAGTTGAGATCGCAAACAGCGGAGAGAGTGTTTTTGCGACAGCTGTTTTTTACGATCTGATCGAAGGCGAACCGGGAGATACCGGAGAAAGCGTCATAGATCTGGATCTGTCCCATGTTGAAAACGGACAGTACAAAACCAAATACATCGTGTTCTGCATGGACCGGTTTGGCGAGGGTACGAATATAGACTGGGTAAAGGGTCTGGATATAGTGATAGAAAGATCAAACGATGATCCCGGGAAGCTTAAGTGGGAGAGTGCGTCCTGGGGGAATGTTTCTTTATAAACCGAGGGTCTTATGAAAAAACTTCAACATATAAACAATTCTATCGGTATGTTCGATCTGTTTAAAGGTGTAGCTATGATAATGATCGCATTGGCCCATACGACAGGATTGTTTCAGATTGACATTTCTGAAGCCCGCTTCAGTATACTTTTCATTCTGGCAGCTGTGATTGAAGCCGGAAAAGGTTTTTTAATGCCGGTGTTCTTTATAATCTTTGGATACGGTTTGCGAAAGAGAAGCGTTGTGAGAGCAACTGCCGGTCAGTTTCGTGATATGGTAATCCCGTATTTACTGACTGCACTTATAACTATTGTTCTCAACTTTGTGTTTCATTATGCTTTTTTCAGGTATATTCCGGGCGCGGTAAGCGAAACCGTCCAGTTGCTGTATGGAGAACTGTATGGTACTTCGGAAACTGTTACGCTGTTTGGAAAGACTTTTTTTGCCTGCGGACCGATCTGGTTTTTACTTGCACTGTTTTGGGCGGTATGCATTTTTAATGTGTTGTTATCTTTTTTTTCAGACAATGTTCTGCCTTTTGCGGTCTGCACTGTTTCTGTAATCGGTTGGGGGATTGGTTGCTTAGCGGCTGTTCCATGGTGTTTTTCTCAAGGCATGGTGGGAGTGCTGTATGTATATTTCGGTTATTATCTGAAGCGGAAGAAAGCACTGAACCTTCCGTTGGATTACAAAGCAGTCATATTTTCGATAATTATCGTTGTATCGGAATTGCTGCTTGCAGTTTTTAGGTTGTCTGGCAATATAGCGGACAAAGATTATCCGCTTGGCCCGATATCTTATATTATTAACGGATTATTCGGTATCGTTATTTTGTATATGGCTGTCAGAGTCAATTTAATAAAGGGAGTCTTTTCTGATGCTATAAAAACTGTAGGCGGATATTCACTATATTTTTTATGCATTCATTCTATAGAAATGATTGCTTTTCCATGGTATATGGTTGCAGAACGCTTCTCGGATCGGCAAATGCTGGGAATAGCAGTTATATTTTCAAGCAGATTAATAGTAATCTTTATAGGGTGCTTTGTACTCGTAGCAGTTAAAAGACGAATTTGGGCTTCCAAAAGCAGAGGAGAAAAGAATAATGAGAGAAGAAGAAGTAATTGAAGTTGTTATAAACGCGATAGCAGAGCTTATAGAAGTTGATAAGAGTACAATTTCGATGGAGTGTTCGCTAATGGATGATCTGGATATCAGTTCACTGGAAGCTATGGCTTTAATGGGGGATCTTGAGACTAAGACCGGAATAGTAATAAATAATCAGGATATTGGCCGTCTGGTAACGGTCACTGACATAGTGGACATGATTATGAAAAAAATGGCTGAAGGACAACATTATGAATCAGAATACTGATTATAAGTAAGCACCCGGAACGATATGATATTTGTAGGAAATAATTATGAAAAGTATCAAGGAACTGACAGATATTATCCGAAACCGTTCAGAAGATGGTATACTGTTGAGATTTGCAGATGAAAACGGCGTTCATTCCGTTACTAACAGTAGTTTCATTGCAGATGTGGAGCAGGGTGTGCGCGGGCTGCACAGGCTTTTTGGCGGGGAAACAGAAGGACGGCATATCGCGGTGGCTGCGCAGTCGGGGTATGAGTACGTGATAGCGGTATTTGCGTGCGCGCTTGCAGGAGCAGTCCTTATCCTCGTCAATCCTCTTGAGGAAGAAAGCAGGATAGAGGCAATGCTTGCAGGTGCGGATGTCGAGCTGGTAATCAGGGAACCTGAGGAGATCGTAAAGGCCGGTTATTCGGAAGATAGTGCGGATATCGATATTGACAGTCTGATGAAGGATCTGCCGGATGACTTTTCCTTCCTTCTTTTTACGTCCGGTACCGAAGGAAACATGAAAGGCGTCATGCTCTCGCAGCGCGGTATCCTTGCTTCTGCGGGCGACGTGACGGGAGTGTTCGGAGACATTGCCTCAGTTCGCCCGGATATCTCTTTTAAGAGCTGCTACGTAATGCTTCCGATGTACCATGTTTTTGGACTATCGATCATGTTTACCGCTCTTGCGGGCGGCGTGATCCTGGACCTTTGCGTCGATTTCAGACAGTTTTACAGGGATCTCCGGCTGCTTGGCAGCGAGATCATCGCCTGCCCACACATGGCGTTCAAAATGTTTGTTTCGGATCTTTCAAGAGGCAAAAAGAATAAATGGGGATCCGGTTTAAAATTCATTTTTTCCGGTGCAGCCGGCCTTCCTTTAAAAGAACTGGAAGCGATAATGGATAATGATGTTTTTATCGCTTTCGGATACGGTATGACCGAGATTGCCGGCCCGGTGGCGATAAACAGCTACATGGACAAGCTGGGATCGGTCGGAAAAGCTGCTCCCAGAACCCGGATAGAGATCAGAGATAACGAAATCTATATTAAAAACAACTCTGTTATGCTGGGATATTATAATGACCCTGAGGCCACCGCAGTTGCAGTGAAAGACGGATGGATCGCCACGGGAGATTACGGATATCTTGACGAAGAAGGTTTCCTTTACATTACCGGAAGGAAAAAGAACCTGATTATTCTCTCATCGGGTGAAAATGTGAGTCCCGAAGAACTTGAGGCCAGACTGTATGCAAACCGTGCCGTAAAGGAGTGTAAAGTATATGAGAAAGGCGACAGGATCGCGGCGGATATATATGCCCCCGAAGCCACGGAAGAGGAGATCAGGGCCTTTGTAAGCGATCTGAACGGTAAACTGCCGGGTTTCAAGAGGATATACAGCGTTCGTTTCCTAAAAAGCGAAATGGAAAAAACTGCCAGCGGAAAAATAAAGAGATAGTAGATAATAAATCTATTTTCAAATTCCTTTTTTTGCTGTAAAATGCACAATAGAGTTATAGTCCGACAGTTTATAAGGATGGAAACTAAAAGTGGAAAAGAGTGTAAAGGACTACATTAATCTGATCAAGGAGTCGATACACACGGATAATCTTACAGAGGGGTATGATTATTCTCAGACCGATTGGAAAAAGGTAGTTAAACTGGCGGCCGATACAACTATGATCGGCATCGTTTTCAAGAGACTGAAAGCAATAGCAAAGAATAACGATGCGTTGAGACCGATAGTTTCCGGAATGGAAACTGCGATCATGCTTCGAGGCGTGTCGGAAGCCGGTAAAAAAAGTATTCTGAAAAATATCATAAAGATCGCACGTGAGGAAGAGGTACCCGTTCTGATATTTAAGGGAGTGGTGCTTTCTTCCCTGTACCCTGAACCGGCCATGAGATTCTCGTCGGACACGGATATGTATATTGATGAGAAATACAGGGACAAAATGGCGGGTATCCTGGAACGTCTCGGTTATGTTTTCGACCGGGAAGAGTCCAACGAAAATGTTGTAAAATATATGCTTCCCAAGAAGCATTACATAGAGCTGCACAGTAAACTCTGGTCCTTTGTAAAGGGAACAAAGATTGATGTGCTGGAAGGAATGAATCTGACCGAAAAGAGAGTTCATGCTGCTTTTGACGGAGTAGAGTGCGATACGATAGATTACGGGGAGCAGCTGATCTTCCTGATGTTCCATCTCTACAAACATCTGATGTTTGAACATGCCGGTATCAGATTTTTGACAGATATTATGCTGTTCTTTTATGCTCATGCGGATGAAATGGATCTGAATCTGTTGAAAGAGCGTATGGAGATATTGAAATACTGGCATTTCTTTTCACAAATGTACGGGATAGCGGTCAGCACCCTGGGCTTTGAAAAACTGCCTGCCATGGAACAGTTGAAACCGGATCCTTACGATGAGAAGGAAGCGGAGTCTGCGATCGCGGAATTTTTGCTCCTGAACAGGGATGATTTCGATGAGCAGAATCTCTTCCAGCTCACGTATAATATGATGCCGTATCTCACCGGAGACAACAGCAGACTGGATAAGCGCGGCAAAGGATTGGAGAGAGTGTGTTATCTCTTCCCGGGAGTGAAAGATTTTCCCGAAGAGTATGCCTATGTTAAGAAGTGCCCGATCCTTTTGCCGATCGGCTGGCTCCACAGGATCGCCAAATATTCATTTGACAGGATATTCAGAAAAGGAGAGAGAATACCGGGTGCCGTCCGTATGAACAAAGTGGATGAAAAGGTTGAGAGACTGCGGCAGATGGGTCTGATAAAATGATAATGCCTACAGAGATAATGAAGGGATAAAACGTATGGATAAGCAGAAAAAGATTGTTCTTAAAAAACAGATCGAGGTTACGGACCTGGCCGGTGAAAAGGTCATGATCGACTTTGAATCCGGAAAATATTTCCTGATCAAGGGGGTCGGCAACGATATCTGGGATTATCTGCAGAATGAGATTACCCCAGCAGAGATCATCGCAAAACTCCTTGACGAATACGAAGTAGAGCCTGAAGTTTGCGAGAAGCAGGTTATGGAGTTCCTCGGGAAGATGGAACATTACGACTTTATTTGATAAGGGACCGATATGGCTACAAGAGCAAAAGAACTGTGGCGGGACAGGGATAACCAGATGCACTATTTTAAGTGGCTGATGGGGTATTCCAAGCCTTATGCGGGCAGGATAATCTTAAAAATGCTTATGGAATTGTCCGTGACCGGCATGTCGCTGGTTATGGTTGCCTGCTCAAAGAGGATCATCGATAATGCCACAACGGGGAATCCTTTTGTCAGATTTCTTGTTGTATATGTATGTCTGATGGTAGCGATGCTGGTTGTCGAGAATATCCTTGTTCTCGTAAACACAACGCTTAATGAGAAGTTCTCTTTTGGAATAAGGCTGCAGGTTTACAACAAAATAGTCCGTTCGAACTGGGCGACGGTCGAGAAATATCACACGGGAGACCTGATGACCCGACTTACGAGTGATGCCGGAAATATCTCGACCGGAATAATCACTACGATTCCCAATGTTGTCAGATTGATGATAGAATTGGTGGTTGTCTTTTTTATGCTGTTCGCATATTCACCGCTGCTGGCGTGCCTGGGACTGTGCGTGGCACCGGTGGCGGGGATTGCAGGCTGGTGGCTCGGAAGAAAGATCAAGAAGCTGCAGGTGAAGGTGCAGGAGTCTGAAGCAACGTACCGCTCGTTCTTACAGGAAAGTCTGGCAAATCTGCTGATAGTTAAGTCGTTCCGCAATGAAGAGTATGCATCCGGAAGGCTTACGGAACTCAGGGAAGAGCGATTCGGCTGGGTATATAAGAAGACAAAAATGAGCATGGCGAGTTCTGCGGCCATGAGTATTGCTTTCCAGATCGGTTACATTGCGGCATTTGCGTATGGCGCGCTTCTGATCTATCGGGGCGAGATCACTTACGGAACCATGACGGTGTTCCTGACATTGGTAAACAGGGTCCAGTCACCGATAATGGGGCTGGCACAGCAGATCCCGTCCATGGTCATGATCCTGGCGAGCGCGGGCCGTATAATCGAACTCCAGAACATAGACATGGAGCCCGTTTCGGAGAATACGATTGAGGGCAGGGAGATTGGTGCGAAGATAGACGATCTGTCATTTGGATATACGGATGAACCAATCATCGAAGGCTGCTCTGTTGATATTAAGCCGGGAGAATTCATTGCGATCGTCGGAGAGTCAGGTATAGGCAAAACCACGCTTGTGCGCCTCATGCTGTCGTTTTTGAACAAATATACGGGATTTATCTCATACTATGACGGCAGGGGCAATAAAGAGGACAATAACGCCGCCATGCGTGCGTATATCTCTTATGTGCCGCAGGGCAATACACTGTTCAGCGGTACCATCCGTGAGAATATCAGGATGGGAAAGACAGATGCCACCGAGGAAGAAATGCTCGAGGCACTGAAGCTTTCTGCCGGATATGACTTTGTGATGAGCCTGACGAACGGACTCGATACGGTGATCGGTGAGAAAGGCTACGGTCTTTCGGAGGGACAGGCGCAGCGCATAGCGATAGCAAGAGCATTTATCAGGAAGTCACCCTTCCTGATCCTCGATGAGGCTACTTCAGCTCTGGATGAAGCAACGGAGCAGCAGGTAATATCGGGATTGATGGATCTGAGACCCAGACCGACATGTGTGATCATTACTCACAGAAAGAGCATACTGAAGTACTGCGACAGACAGCTGCTGATAGAGGATAAGAGGGTTAAGTGTGTTGAACTGCATAATGAGTGACAAACAGAAAGAGCGAAGGCATCAAACCTTCGCTCTAAACAATCCTCTAAACAATCGAAATAATATGATCACTTAACGATGATCGGTCCTACAGGATCGGGATTGGAATCTGCTCCGCTCTGGAAACTAACCCAAAACTCACCATCCTGGTCAACTCTGATCTCATCCCATGAGGTATTCATATCCTTGCCCTGCTCGGTGCAGGAAAGGTTTAATTCGCTGATTTCGGGGGTAGCCCACTTTTTCATAATCTCTTTCTCCTTTGACTGTGTGTATTGACTAAACCTATAAACTTAAATGCAATGAAAACCTGCTATTCACAAAGTATATATGAATGATCACGGCTTCTCAGGAATTTCTACTTCGCCGTTAACAGGGGGATTGCTTGTTCCGCCGCTCTGGAAGCCTGCCCAGTAGTTGCCGTTCTGATCAACTCTGACTTCATCAAATTCAGTGCAGATATGATCACCGTGCTCTGTGCAGGAAACATTCAGTTCTTCAATTGTAGGCTTTTTCCATTTTTCCATAATTGTGTTCTCCTTTTCTGTATGCTAAAATGCATTTGTTATTTCAACTACCACGGATTATAACTAAGATGCTGTTAAGTGAAAAGAAAAATAACAGAATTGTTAGGATTTTGAAGAGGATTTAAAAATGTCTTTCATTTGCGGAGCTGTTTTTTTTCGAAAAGAGACGGATGATAATAACATACCCGGTATATTTGAAGCAGAATGCAGGAATTATAAAACCGAACCGTTTCGGTCAGAGTCCATGGATGAAGCGGCCTTTGGATGCGGAATACAACGCTTCTCTCGTTTTTCGGGCAATGAGGTGCTCCCGATCAGGGATTCGGATAAAGGTATTTTGTTTGTCGCAGATTGTATTATTGATAACAGATCGGGTCTGGCAGGTGAACTGAATGTCCCTGAAGACATCCCGGACGGAAAACTTCTCTATGAATCGTATTTGAAATGGGGTACTGAATTTGAATCGCATGTATGCGGATCATTTTGCTTTGCCGCGTATCATGAGAATGAAAAGAAACTGATATTGTGTTCCGATCATATGAATACAAGGAGTTTATATTATCATGCCGATGATAAAGGAATTGTATTCAGTAATTCGGCTGCTCCGCTTGCACGTGCCTGTGACGCGAAGCCGTCGGAAAAATGGGCAGCCGCATGCCTGTATAATATCTCTGCCGATCTAACGGTTTATGATTCTCTTACGCCCTATGAGGGAATTTTGCAGGTGAAACCTGCTCACGTTATGATCTTCCGGGGCGGGAAAACAGAAGAGCATCACTATTGGGATCCTTTGAAGTTCCGTATTGACCGTCCGGAGAAAACAGAAGAAGAATACAGAGAATTGTTCGTTAATACATTTAAAAGATGCGTTTCGGAAATGCTGCGGACCGAAGGGAAAAAGGGGTGTACATTAAGCGGTGGACTTGACTCAACGTCTGTAGCCGCTTTGGCCTCGAGAGAACTGGCGGATGAGAAGTTATACAGTTTTACTTCCGTGCCCGAAAAGGAGTATGACAACCGGTCACATAAAGATGAAGACGACGGGCACAGTATTTTGAATGAGTCTGACGGCGTCAGACAGCTTTGCGGAGTATATGAGAATATTAGCCCCGAATTTGTGGATTGCAGCGGACAGGATTCTTTTTCCGAACTTCGGAGATTGATCCCGCTTATCGGATTCCCTATGAAATCGGGCCTGAATTTAACATGGCTTGACGGTATCTATTCCAGAGCGGAGCAGGAGAATATCAGGTTGATCCTGAAAGGTCAATTTGGTAATTCAACAATATCTCATGGAAACATACTCACTGTTTTTTATCAGTATCTTGCCGGTTTTAAACCGAAAAAAGCGCTCAACAGTGCAAAGCGGTTCGCGGGAACCTACCATGTCTCAAAGAAAATATTTGCCAAAGTATTCTTTAGAGAAATGGCAAAGCGTTTTAGTGTCAAAAGCGTTGATAAGGATTGTATTTTGACGGATAAAAAACTGGCGAAACGTTACGGGACCGGAAGAGATACAAGAAGAATCCTCAGAGCGGGCGGCGGATCGATGATCGAAAACAGACGGCAAAGGTTAATGACGCTCTATGATCCGATCGCGCTCAATCAATTGGGCATGTTTGACACAATAATGGGGCTGATACACGGCATTATTATCCGCGATCCGACTAAAGATAAGAGAATGGTCGAACTATGCGGTATCCTTCCGCCTTCCTGTATGGCTGCGGGCGGATGGGAGCGCGGCCAGGTTCGGAAGTTTATGGAAGGATATGTTCCGGAGACTATTCTGAAAGATGTGAACAGAAGAGGGCTGCAGAGTGCAGACTATTATTTCAGGATCAGAAAAAACTGGAATGACCTGAAATCGGAAGTGATCGACGATCTCAGTGATCCGGAGCTTATGAACTATGCCGATAAAAACGCTGCGGAGAGGCTTCTTTCATTGGCAAAGGAGTGCGACATTAAAGATATTGAAGACGAAGATCTTCGGAAAATGAATGTTTTATGTTCTTTTTCAATTTTCTTAAGAACATTTGAGCAGAAAGGATAACAGCATATATGCCTAAATATTATAGGTTATATGGACTGACGGTGGAGTCTGAGGTTGATCTTAGAGAAGCGGAAGAGGTGTTTTTCGTTTCCGAACCGGATGCAGTCATAAGGTTAGGGCTGCCGCCCGAATGGGTTATACGGGAATACAAAGAAGATGGCAAGTTCAGCTATCTTTCGGAAAAATGCTCCTGGTTCAGAGTGTATGATGAGATACTGATCTATGTAGAGAACGGCAGCAATGCGATTGTATGGGTTCTTAAGGAGGGAATGAACCGGGAATACCTGAATACTTATATTCTCTCCGGAGTGTTTACTTTTCTCCTGTTTCAAAGAGGATATACGGTTATCCACGGAAGCGCGATCGAGTATAACGGGAACGTATTTGTGGTTTCGGGACCTTCAGGCACGGGTAAGTCCACTACGGCTGCCGAGCTGCTTAAGGATGACCGCTTCAGATTTGCATCGGATGATCTTTCTGCAGTAAAGGTCATAGACGGTAAATGCATTCTCTTCCCGGGGCCGCCGTGGCAGAAACTTCTGCCGGATGCCTATTCTAAGCAAACGGATGCTTCTGACGGCGAGTATGTTTTTTTGAACGAGTGCGGCGGAAAGTATGCCAAAAGACTTAAGGAAGGTTATGTTAATGCACCCGCTGAAGTGAAAAATATTTTTTATATTTCAAAAGGTGAGCGCGATACGGTTGAGTTTAAAGAAGTTAAAGGCTCAGAGGCGTTAACCCTGCTGACACATAATCTGTTTCGCGGAGAGATCATATCCATGATGGGGATAAAGCCGGATAAGCTTTTGGAATACTTATCGATAGTATCAAAAGTCCGTATTTTTGATGTAACACGTCCGATACACAAGGATACTTTGGACATAATCGTAAACAAGATAAAAGATGTGGTATCAGCATAGATAAGGTTGGAAAATGATAGATATTAAGAACTTCTTCCGCTACAACACCCACAAATTTCTCACCATCCGCATCTGGTTCCTGACCGCCTGGTACCGGTTTCTTCTTGTTGCGCTTCCGCGCAAGAATTATCAGAGATC
>JAEEGH010008205.1_pt1 | contig 24782 bp, 21 predicted proteins | sample 9134181 | NCBI WGS metagenome assembly JAEEGH01 (sample SAMN16246544, study PRJNA631951) | gut metagenome | biome: gut microbiome; feature: rumen; material: DP-attached | host: Bos | place: Iran: Karaj | collected 2018-10
TGGCATTGTTCAGGTTGAATGCACCTTTGTCGTTTGTAAGCGTTCTTGCGTTGGCGACGAGGTTCGGTAGAGTTCTGATGGTGACTGCGGCGTTATGGATTGGGGCGCCGGATTCGTCAACGATGGCGCCTTTGATGCCCGCTTGGGTGACCGTTGCGACTGTTAATGATGCGATTGCCAAAATGCCAATTTTTGAAAAATTCATAACGTTACCTTGCTTTACAAGATAAATCTATAATAAAAAGGTTGAAGCGAAGAACGTTCGTTCAAATTCGAGGTTTGCTGTTTGCTTAGAATTAGTCCTTACCGGCTCCGTAAACTACGGGGCCTTCTTCGTCATCATCGTCGTCACCGTGTTCGGCGAGGTACGCTTCGAATTCTTCGTCCGTCATTCCGCCTTCGCCTTCTTCGGGCATGAACGACTTGCGTTCGGATTTTTTCGCGGGCTTGCTTTCGACGGACTTTTCTGCGGTTGTCGCCACAGCGGCTGCATTCTGCTCGTCTTCTTTGCGGCTTGCCCGTGCACTGCGGGTCAAGTAAGCGATGTATTCTTCGTCCGTCATTTCGTTGCCGAAACTGTAAGAGGAATACTTGTTCTCTTCAGGTTCCTTTTGAACTGATTGTACAGTCGCCGACGCGGGTTCGTCCCAATCGTTTTTGCTGACGGTTTGTGTAGAATTTGTTTCAAATTGCGTTGAGCTTGTCTCAGATTTTGTTGAATTTGTTTGTGACCGCAGCGTGGTTGTAGAACTTGTTACAGGTTGTACAAAATTTGTTGTCGGTTGCACGGAATTTGCCGCAGACGGTGCGGAACTTGCGTTGTCGTAGAATGCTTGTGCCTTTTGCATGAATGCCGCAAATTCTTCGTCGCTCATCTGCTGGACATCTTGTTCGTTCAGACCCTGAATGCCGTTTATGTTGCCTGCAACGATTGTAGGTTCGCCGATAGAATCGTCCGCACTTTCGAAATCTGCGGCTTCGCTTTCTACACCAGCAACTTCAGCAGATTCCTGTTCAATCGCGCTTTCGCTAGGCTCATCCACCGGCTCGAATGTGTGGGCTGTTTCTTCAATGCCGGAAATGTTTCTCGTAGGCTCGATGACGTGCGAAGGCTTGTTCAAGTCTGCAAGAACACTTGCTCCGTTCGGCGCCTCGCTTGTCTCGGCGTTGGCGTATGCGTTTGCCTGAATCGTCGGAATTGCTGCATCTTCCGGAGTTGCGGTCTGCACGGAATCTTGACCCGGCGTGGCTCCTGCACTTTCCGGAGTTGCGGGCTGTGTTGCATCTCCAGCGGGGGCACTTGAGGTGTCGCTATTGGCTGGCTGCATGCCCATGGCACCTTCGGCGGCATCTGCTTCCGCAATCATGTCGGCAAACGGATTGTCCTGCACTTCGGAAATATCTTCGCGACCTTCGAGCATCGCGTTGAGGTCTTCTTCGGTAACGTTCCTGCCGCGTTCCGTCCAAAGTACGGCTTCGCGCATCGTAGCGGCAAGGTCTCCCACGCTCTTTTCCTTGGAACGTGCAATCGCCTGGCTGCGGATGGTATCCACAAGTCCCGCCTTGACTTCGGGATCCTTGCTGAAGAACACGGTCTCGTGTGCCATTTCTTCGGCGTACTCGGGGTTGTTCTTTTTGCGGTAAATCCAGATGGGGCCGAAAAGTTCGCTCTGGCGGAAAACGATATCGTCCGTCTTGATCATTTCGAGCATGGCCATGAACGTCACCGCCGCGACAATCGGGTGCGAATCGTTGTCGAGCAAGTCTTCAAAGAGCGCACGTCCATGCACGTTCAAGAAGTTGTTGATGGCCTGCTGACGGTCCTGGATTGTCACGTAATCCAATTCGATATGGTGGATCGTCTCGGAAATCTTTGTCTTTAAGCTCTTTTGGTAAGCGCGGAATAGTTGCCAAATGTTCGCGTCTGCGAGCGTGTCGTCGTCGCTCTGCGTCTTTTCGAGTCGCCCACGGGAATACGTCCCGAAGTTCTTCGCTTCCATTTCCTGGAGGCCGCTTGCGACCTGCTTGAAACGCTGGTATTCCAACATTTCTTGCATGAGCTTTTCGCGGTCTTCGTTGTATTCTTCGATTGTTTCTGGGTCGCGTTCTTCGGCGGGGAGAAGCTCCTGCACCTTGAGCGCCATCAAGCGGCTTGCCATGAACAAAAAGTCGCCCGCTTTGGAAAGATCCGTTTCGGAATACTCGTTCACCCACTTCAAAAAGTCGTCTGCGATTTCTGCGATGGGAATTTGGTCGAGCGTCATTTCCTTTTTCTGGACGAGATAGACAAGCAAGTCCATCGGGCCGTTAAACGAGCCGATTTTGACTTCATAGTCTTCTTGTTCAAAAACGTCGGAATCAACCATTGCGTGGAAATATAGAAATTAGAGGTTAGGAATTAGGGGTTGGGGTGTAATGAAACAGGATATGAAAATATTTTCGTTTAAAAATTTGATTGTATTAATATTTTTACATGGTGAGTGTCGTCTTGTGTTACGTTTTTTGGAAAAATGGGGTATTTTTTCTTATTTCTTGTGCTAAAATTCAAAATTTATGGTCAAAAAATGAAATTTCGTAATAAAAATATATACTTTCAGAAAAAAATTAGTTATATTTATTACAGACATTACTGAACTTATCAGAGGGGAGCTTTGATTAAAGTCGTTATGAAAAAAGAATTATTTAAAGAATAGAAGATACGAATGTACGAATAAGTGGAAACCGAAGGTTCGGTTTTTGGTGTATATGGAGTATTATTCGAAGAGTCTCTCATTCCAACTCGTTAAATACTGTCGCCCTCACTCCGAGGGCGACTTCCCGTTTATAGGGGGTCGGTTTTGGCGCGGTTTACTTGGGGTAAAAAAAGAAGACCATTCTTTCGAATGGTCTTCCTATACCCGCCTTATGACGGTTTAAAAAAAACAGCCCAACTTTCGTTGAGCTGTTTTTATACCCCCAAGCGGTTTTGAACCGCTGTTGCGGGAATGAAAATCCCGAGTCCTAGGCCACTAGACGATAGGGGCGATTTGTGCCGCCAAATATAGATGTTTCTGGGAAATTGTCAAGGGATTTTTTTTAATTTTTTTATTTTTGCACCTGTGATTCTGAAAAAACGGTTGAAAAAGGTACTTTGGCGGGGCGTTTTTCGCTTTTTGCCGGTCGCGTTGTTCGCGAGTGCTGCGGATGCGGCCCTGCTTTGGGGAATCCGTTCTTTCATGGGAATCCTTCAAGGCGATGAATTTTTTTCGCTTGTGGGGTGGCTTGTCCTGATGGTCGTCCTTACGGTGTTGCGTTTTGCTTTTTTCGCCTGGAAATTAAATATCTCCGAAAAATGGCTTTACGGAGCCGGAGCGTTTGTGATGGCGTGGTTCTTGCATACGCTGCGGACGCTTTCGCCGCGAGTTTTCCATACGCCAGCGGGGGATGCGAAAGTCGAGGCCGCTTACGAATCGACGCTTGTGTTGCAGAATAACGGCGGCGTTTTTTTCCAAGCGGTGCAAGCCGTGCTCCAGCTTTTGGTGTTTTTGCCGGTTCTGTTCTACATTTCGTGGCCGCTGACGTTGTTCCTCTTTGTCGTTGTCGTTCCGCTGGTCAGCTGGATGCAACGCTGTTTGCATAAGATGGGGCCCGCCGAAGAAAGCCTCTTGACGGAACGCTCTGATTTTCGCGGTTCGCTTTATCACGCTCGCAAACTTTTCCGCCGTTGGAGTTCCCGCTTTGAACGCAAGGAAGTGTCGAACGATTTGATTTCTCAAGTGCGGACGCTTCGAGACGACGGCCTTGCCGTTTCGCTCAAAAAGGGCGTTCTTTCGCTAGTGACGGAGTCTGTTTCTGTGCTTGCGATGGTTTTTGTGCTCGCGTTCTGCGCTCTGCTGATTTCCAAAGGCTGGATGGACGGAACAGGGCTTGTGCTTTATTGCTCGGCAGTACTCCTTTGTTACAAACCCGTGAAAGAATGTGCCCGAGTCATGCCGCAGGCGCGTTCCGCGATGAGCGCGCTCCGTGTCTTGGAAAAGTTCGAGTCGCTCCCTTCAAAAAATTCAAGTGCAAACGCAGTTGAATGGGAATGTTCGCCAAATGCAGAAAACTTGAAAATTACGCAGGGCGATTTCGCTTACGAAGGTGCTTTTGCAAACTTGTTCAGCAATTTTTCACTTTGTTGGAATACGAAAAAGCCAGTACTCGTCCGTGGCCGCAACGGAATCGGCAAATCGACGCTTCTCCGCTTGATTGCTGGGCTTGAAGAATGGAACCATAGTAAAATAAATTGCAGTTCTTCGTTAAAAAATAATGTTTTTTTTGTCGCTCAAGACTTGGAATTGCCGCCACTTCGCTTGTTGAAAAAACGACTCGAACAAACAAATTCCGCCGCTGTCGTTGAGTTCGTGCATACGGCGCACGTCGATAAGATTCTTGAAAAAGAAGGAATGTCTGGCGGGGAACGTGCCCGCGTTGCCTTGGCGTGGGCGCTTGCGTCAGATTCGGCGATGGTCCTGCTCGATGAACCGTTTGCATCCGTCGCGCTCGTCGATCGTGAACCGCTTTTGACCGCGTTTCTTGACGTTGCCGAACATCTCCGCAAATGGGTGGTGCTCGTGAGTCACGACGTACTGTCTTGTGAATTGGAACAACGTTTTAATGTCGTGGAGATGGATCATGGCTGAGGCGGAACGCGGTTTGGCAAAACGAAGCTTGTCATCCTTGCTGTACCGTTTTCGCGGCTACATTTTAGGTGTCATCGCGATTGCTCTTTTTGCATTTCCGCCGAGCTTGTTGCCGGAAACATTTTGTATAAACAACTGCATCGCAGGCATTCTCGTTGCAATCCTCCTATACGTGATGAGTGCTTTTTTGCGAGTGCGGACACGTCAGTTCATCGGCGAACACACGCGAGGCCATTTCCACACTGCGGACAAACTTGTTACTTACGGTCCTTATTCACGAGTGCGTCACCCGCTATACATTTCCAATACCGGCTTTGCACTTGGAATAGCTTTTTTCCATTTGGGCGTTTCGCTTTGGGTGCTCCCGTTCATGCTTGTCGTAGTGGCGTTTGAAATCGCGCTGTCGAAAATCGAAGACCGTTTTCTAGAACAAAAGTTTGACGATGCGTGGCGTGCGTGGGCCTCGAAAACGCCTGCGGTTCTGCCGCATTGGAGCGCTCCGCTGCGTTCCTTACGCAAAGACTCCTGTTGTGATTCTAAGCACGTTCCACCGCAAAGAACCTTTTGGCAAGCATTTTTTGCAGATTTTTCTACATGGTTTTGGATTTTCTTTTGTAATTTATTGTTAGTATTGAGAAAAATGGTGGTTTTCTATGTTTAAGGTAATGGACATCGCTCGCGAGGCTTTAGGATCTGTAGCTAAAGTTGCAGCCAAAGTGCCTGTTATAGAAAATAAGTATCACGTGAAAGATCGCTTGCGCGGCCCGTGGCCCAAGGGGCCGTTCCTTTGGCTGCACGGAGCAAGCCTCGGTGAGTGCAAAATGCTTTTGAATTTGGCGAAGTGCCTCCAGGAGGATTTGCCCAATTGCCCGCGTCTTTTGGTGACAACGCAAAAAGTTGAAGTGCTTTCGTACATCAAGGAATCGGGCGCGGATGTCGCGGCAAGCATCGCTCCTGCAGATACGCCTACGACGATGAAGTCTTTTATTGCGGCGGTAAAGCCGCTGGGCCTCATTCTTGCCGAAAACGAACTTTGGCCGGGCTATCTCTCTTCGATGATGCGAATTTCGACGCGGCCTTCCGTGGCGGTTGTTTCGGGGCGCTTCCATCGGGCTGTTCCCGGAATGGATTATTCTGCGATTGGCTTTGTGAGCATGCAGACGGGGTCGGATCTTTCCCGTTTTTTCAGCGTGGCGACGCGGACGAACAAATCGCGGATGGTGATTGGCGGCGACTGGAAGCTTTTGCCGTGGGTCCGTTCGGGCAAATGCGTTACTGCTCCCGAAAATCCGACGGTCGATACGGCGTTTATCTCGATGCACATCCAGGAATGGGCAAGTCTTTGCCGCATGGTTGCCTCCTGCATCAAACGCGATGAATCGGTGGTGCTCGTGCCCCGCCGCCTCTCCGAAGTGGCTGATTTCCGCAAGGCGTTGCTCGATCAAGAAATTAATTTTGTCGATTGGCCGCTCGTACAGAAGGGCGCAGTCTCGATGGTGTCGCAGTTCGGCGTGACGAAGAATGTGTTTGCGGTTTCTAAAACGGCGGTGATTGGCGGTTCGTTTGCCCGCGGCCTTGGAGTCCATGATTTCTGGGAACCGCTTGAACAGGGCGTTGCCACTTGCGTAGGGCCGTATGCGGAAGGGCAAAAAGAAACGGTGGCGACTCTTGTCCGCGAGGGCGTTCTCGCCCAGTTGCAATCGACGGCGGAATTTTCTAAACGTAATACGCCCGATGTCCGTCTGGTGCAATCCTTCCTCGCTCACGAAAGTGCTAAAATTAGCGACTCGTACCAGCAATTAATTGATTTTTTGAAAAACTTGCTAAAGTAAATTAGGTGAATTATGAAAAAACTCATTTTGGCTACACCTCGCGGATTCTGTGCCGGGGTGGATCGTGCTATCCATGTGGTTGAAAGGGCTGTCGAAAAGTTCGGGACGCCGATATATGTCCGCCACGAAATCGTGCACAATAAATTTGTCGTGGATACGCTTAAGGACAAAGGAGTCGTCTTCGTCGATGAACTGAGCCAGGTGCCAGAGGGTTCCGTCGTAATTTTTTCAGCTCATGGTGTCGCAGAACGCATTTACGAAGAAGCGAAAAACCGTAATTTGCAGGTGCTCGATGCGAGCTGCCCGCTAGTGCTCAAGGTTCATTTCAGCGCAAAGCGCCATTACAATGCCGGTCGCCATATCATCTTGATTGGGCACGCGGGGCATGCCGAAGTGGAAGGGACGCTCGGGCAGCTCCCTGAAGGCGCTATCACGCTCATCCGCAACGAGATGGATGTGGAAAATGTGGTCGTGCCGCAAGACAAGGAACTCGCCTACATCACGCAAACCACCCTTTCTGTGGCGGAAACGCGCAAGATTATCGATGCGCTCAAACGCCGTTTCCCGAACATCATCGGGCCAGAAGCGGGCGACCTCTGCTATGCAACGGGCAACCGCCAAGCTGCCGTTCTCGAACTTTGTTCCGTGGTCGATATGCTCCTGGTCGTCGGCGCGAAGAATTCCTCCAATTCATCTCGTCTGATGGAACTGGGCCTTGAACAGGGCCTGCCGAGCCATCTGATTGCAGACGTCAACGATCTTGACCCGAAGTGGTTTGATGGCATTGACACGGTCGGCCTTTCGAGTGGGGCAAGCGCACCGGAGGTGCTGGTTCAGGGGGTCGTGGATTGGCTGAAAGAAAAATTTGCACCGATTGAAGTCAAAAATCTTGTAAAATTAGTGGAAAATACGAAGTTTAACTTGCCAAAGGCACTGCAAGATTAACTTTAGCCTTGACAATTTTAAAATTTTTAGCTAAAATTGCTGCCTGTAAAAACAACGGAGTTTAATATGAGCCGCATTTGTGAAGTCACCGGCAAAGCCGGTCTCGTGGGCAACATGGTTTCCCACTCTAATCGTAAGAAGTTGATGAAGCAGCTTCCGAATCTCCAGAAGAAGCGCTTCTACATTCCTGAAGAAGATCGTTGGGTGACACTCCGCGTGAGCGCCGCTGGTCTTCGTACCATCAGCAAGCTTGGCATCCAGGCTGTTGCTCAGGAACTCGGAATCTAATTTCTTAGATTTTTATTTTACGCAAAACCGCTGTGTGTAACATGGCGGTCTTTTGTGTATTTATTCAGTTTGCGATTTAAGCTTGAATGCCGTGGTGTAGTGCATTGCAAGCCTTTGCGTTCATTTTTTGACGATGACAAGAAAACGAAAAAAGTTTATCGTAAGGTGGTGGTGCCGTTATTTTTGAGAAAAATTATACGGTAATGGATTTAATGATTGATGAAATTTTGCAATAGAATAGCCCCACACGAGCGGGGCTTTTAGTTTGTTATGGTGCTAAATAAAATTCAATCCTTACTTCTCGCAGCGCTTCGTGTTGTTCGGAAGCCCCATCAGTTCAAATGCTGTTTGGCAACGCTCGAACAATTTCTTCGATTCTTTAGAATTGGACTTGTTTAAATACTTTGCTCTATGGTAAAGTATGTTCGCGGTCATGTAGGGAACATTGGCTTCGACGAACTTTTCTTCGGCTTTGCGATAAAGTTGGTCTGCATCGCCTTGGCCTTGCAAATCCGCCATGCGTGCCTGAGTCCAGTAGTAAATGCCTGTATCGTCGTCGATGCGTTTATCGACCATCTTGAGGGCTTTATTTGCTTTTTCTTCGCTATGGTTGCCTGCGTAGGCGATGGCGCATTCCGAATAAAACGCTCCCTGCAAGTTGTCGTCGATTTCTTTCAGGTCGTCTTCGCTAACGCTTTCGCAAAGTGAAACTGCGTTGGAGTAGTTTTCAGTTGCGTTCTTAAGGCCCATTTTAGCCTTGACCAGCATGATGCGTGTGGTTCGATCGGCCTCATCGCTGTTAATGTAATTAAGAAGCGAGTCGGCAAAGTTAAAATCGAGACTCATGGTGCGGACTTGCCCCATCGTGATGAATATGCGGTTCTCGGAACGGAGGTCGGCTTCTTTGCGGCTTGCAATCAGAGCGCGTTCAAGTTGCGAATACGCTCTTGCAAATTTCCCTGCCTTCAAGGATTTTTGAGCACGTGCGGCAAGAGTTCCCGATTCCGACGCGAATGCTGTAGCAACACCGCTAAGCGCAAAGCAGAGTGCGATTTTTATAGCGTTGCGCATTACCATAACGTCTCCACGACAAAGGGCACCGAATCGTTTTTCGGAACGTTGTTTCTGATGGGCCACATCTTGGACATGCCGTTCATCAGGTCATCCGCATTCTGCATTGTGTTTTCTGTCGCGTTCATGAAGTCTTGCAAACCAGATGTCACGACGCCGAAAGTGTTAAGTATATTGTCGGCTTTGACAACTGTGGAATCCATGGAATGGATGAGCGAAGACATTTGTCCTGAGATGGGTTTCATGTCTTCGAGCAAGTTGCCCATGTTGAGTGTTACGCTGTTTGCCCGGCTTACGAGGGTTGGGACTTCGTTTTTCATGGTGTCTAGCAAGAACGAAGTTTTTGTGAGTACGTTTTTGCCGAGGTATGTAATTTCGTTGAGCCGTCCAAGTTGCTTGTCTATGTTGTCGTAAAGCTTGCGAGAGCCGAACATTGCTCCAACGGTTGTGCCCGTGTCTAAAGCCATCGCCAAAAGTTCGTCGGCGGCATCGATGAGGTGGTTCACGCGGCCAAGGAGTAAGTTGGTCGTTTCAAGAACGGTTTCGATATCTTGAGCCTTGCCTGCTTTAAGGGTATCGCCACCTTCCAATATTCGCCCTTTGCCTTTCTTGATGTCAATATTGATGACGCGGGCCGAAATCATGTTCTGGTCGCGGATGGCATAGACGATTGCACTGTCGGTAACCAGTGGTTGGAATTCCTGCCGGATGGAAAATTCCATAAAGACGCCGTTGCCATCGGGCTTGATTTGCATGTCCGTTATTTGTCCGACATCCACGCCGCTAATTTGAACACGAGTGCCAGGTCTAAGACCCAAAGCCTTTTCAAAGTTACTGTAGAGCTTGTACTCTTTCGCTTTGATGATGCCCGTGTCAAAAAGGTAATGGTAAAGAACCAACGAAAAAATCATGACGGCAACTGTGCTGAACACGCCGACCAGGAGGCCGGACATTTCCATCCAGTTAATCTGTTTAATCTTTTGAAATGCCATTGTTTGCGTGAAATATAAATAGATTATATTGTCAAAAAGTGAAAAAAATTGAGGAAATATGGATTTTTTTGAGTTTTTGAATACCGCAGTGACTCCATACCATACGGTGGAGTGTCTAAAATCACATTTTGAAGCGAATTCTTTTGCAAATTTTGAGATAAATGTTGAGCCTGGAAAAGCTTATTTCGTGACTCGTGGAGCTTCGCTCATAGCGTTCCGCACTCCTCGAACGTGGGATGCGTCCTCTCGGTTCAGGATTGCCCTTGCGCATACGGATTTTCCGACGCTCAAGATTTCTCCGAATCCGGATTCTTTTTCGGCGGGCGTATGCACGCTTCATACGGAGGTCTATGGCTCTCCGCTTTATACGAGCTGGTTGGACCGCGACCTTGGCTATGCGGGAGTGCTTGCCTATGTGGATGATGCGGATGGAACGACGCTTAAAACGAAGTTGTTCCGCGGTAAAAAATTTTTCAGGATTCCGCAGTTGGCAGTCCACTTGAACCGCAATGTGAACCAGGACGGGCTTAAGGTGAATCCGCAAATTGATTTCAATGCGTTGTGGTGTGGCGTTCATGAAAATGAAAAGAATTTATTTGTGACTGCACTTGAAAAGGAACTCCCGGCGCGTTCTCGGCTGGTTGATTTTGATGCTCAGCTTTTTGATGCACAGCCGGCAAATCAAGGCGGTATGAACGATGAATGGGTTTATTCGGGAAGGCTCGACAACTTGAGCAGCTGCCATGCGATTGCTGAGGCGATTGCCTCGGCGGAGTCGTGCGAAAAGGATTGCCTTGTCGCTTGTTTCTTCAACAACGAAGAAGTCGGTTCCACGACCCGTGAAGGTGCCGCCGGCAACTTTTTGCAAAGCGTTTTGGATGAAGTTTTTGCGAAAATGCCCCATAGCTCAAAGCGAGCCTGCGAGCGACCCCATACCTCATACCTAGCGGAGTCCATAGCTTTGTCCATTGATATGGCTCACGCCGAACACCCGAACCATACGGAAAAGCACGAACCGAATCATGCTCCGCTTTTGGGTAAAGGAATTGTGCTAAAGACAAACGCCCAGAAACGATATGCGAGCGACTTGATGAGTTCTGCCAAGCTCCGCTTGCTTTGCGAACAAGCGAAAGTCCCGCTTCAAGTTTTCATTACGCGAAACGACATGCCATGCGGCTCGACGGTCGGCCCAACGGTTTCTGCAAATCTCGGAATCCCGACGGTCGATATCGGAGAGCCGATGCTCAGCATGCACAGCATCCGCGAGATGATGGCCGCAAGCGACCACGCGGATATGATAAAGCTGTTGCAGACGTTCTATCGTTAGGGATTAGGTTGTAGGGGAAATGGGCACGCACCCTTACGGGTGCTTCGGGGTATGAGGTATGGGGTTATCGTAATTAGGAATGGTATAGCTCAAAGGGCCGTAAGGCCCGTGCCCATACCTCGGAGGTAAACGATACTTGACACTTTAGTGTCTTAGTAGAGTTATCCACTTTGTGGAGAACGAAGGCGACCGTGCCCTTAGCTCTGTCATCCTCGACCGTCAGGGAGGGGATCCATGCAGTACTTATTGCAGATACGGTTCTCCATGCGTTTTTCTAACCACTAATCACTGTTTACTAACCACTATTATGTCTATAAATCCCTGCCAATGGCTGGTTCACGATTCCACTGAATGGAGAATATTTTATAATAAAATAAATTACTGCAACCAGTGCGATTGAAAATAAAGTCATTGCAGCGTTGAAAAGGATATATTGCAAATCGCTTACTGGCAACAGATATACCTTGGCCCACCATTCAGGGCAAACCTTGAATCGGAATAACGGGAACGCGAGCACTTGATGGAATGCCAAAAGTGCCAAGTTCATTTCGACGGGCTTTGCTAAAATCGGATTCGTGATACCGCGACAGATGAGTATAAATCCGAGAGAACCCATGACCGCGTTGGGTAATGTAAGGTAATAGGGAAGGTAATAGCGCGAGAACATTTCTAAATGGCGGCGGGAGTCTTCGTAACTGTACTGGCTGATAAAGTAAGTTGCGACCATCAAGGCAATTCCAATGAGGATTGCCCGCCACCTTACTTTTGTAAGAAATGTATAGACTCCAGAAAGTTTCTGGTGGTGGAACGCGAATCCCATATAAGTGAAAATCGTCCCAAATAAAGCTGCATCGAAGTTCCAAACTAAAGCGACATTGTGGAACTGGTTGAAAATAATTCCGATACCCAAAAGTAAAAGCGACAAGACTCCCATAAGCCAAAGTCGCCCTTTTGCTAACCGGTGGAAACCAAAGAGAATAATATCTGTAAAGAACAATGCCGGCAAAAACCAGATGGCGAATAGCCGGATTTGGTTGATGACGTTTGCAATTCCAATCAAAATGAAATGGTCTGCGATGGGATTGTTGAATAGCCACTTGATGAATAAATCAAAGAGAACGCAAATCATTCCAAGCCCGAACATCGGGATGATGTAGCGCTGGAGTTTTTTGGTCAAAAAATCACCGAATTTTTGATTCTCGACCTTTAGCGTCATCCCGTTCAGTACAAAGAAAACAGGCAGGTGGAATGCAAATGCAAAAGCGACAAAGTTGCTTTCCTTGACTCCGTGCGTGAACACGACGAGAATCATGGCTAGGAACTTGGCTACATCGATGTATTCAATTCTTTTAGGCTTCATAGGCGGTTGATGAGGTTTATTTTCGCAAAAATAGCATTAAATTGAGACTTGAAAATGAAAAGTGAATAATGAAAAGTGAATAATGAAAAGACCAACAACCAATAACCAATGACTAATAACTAATTATAAAACACATAATGTGTTATATGTAACGCTTGTCATGAAAGAATATTCCTGTTTTGGCTTGTAAGGCTTTTTTTAACGTCAAGATTTATTATTATTACATTCATGCAAAAAGAAAGTTTTATTGAAACGCTAAGGCGGAAAATGCCCCGAGGCTCGCTGAGGGGGCAATTTGTACGCTACTTGGTTACAGGTGGACTAGCCTTCGCAGTAGATTATGGCTTGTTTGTGCTTTGTTATGACAATTTTGGGTGGCATTATTTGCTTGCAAATCTTGTGGGGCTTGTGGCGGGGCTTGTAATCAATTACATCATGAGTGTCGTCTGGGTGTTCTCTGAATGCAAGCGCGTTCTTGAAAACAAGAAAACGGCGGAGTTTGGAATTTTCGCTATAGTTGGGATTGCTGGCATCGGCATCAACCAGTTGCTCATGTACTTGATGGTCGGGAATCTCGACTGGAATGCAAAAGTATCGAAGATTGTGGCTGCGGCCCTGGTGCTGATGTGGAATTTTGGAGCCCGGAAGCTGATGCTTTTTCGGGAGCGGAAAAGTGCTTAGGAATTTTGTGATAGGAAGGATAAAATGACTACAGAGAAAGCCTTTAAGAAAATTGCTGTGATTGCGGGTGCTGGTCCTGCGGGCCTTACTGCGGCACTTGAGCTTTTACGCACGACAGATGTGAAGCCTGTTATTTTTGAAGCGGAAGATGTGATTGGCGGTATTTCGCGCACGGCTCGCTACAACGGAAACCGCATGGATATTGGCGGCCACCGCTTCTTTAGCAAGAGTGATACTGTAATGGATTGGTGGCAAGGGATTTTGCCGCTCCAAGGTGTAGCAAGTAAGGACGACATCGCGATTGGCCGTTCCGTTCCGCTGACAGAAGGCGGTCCTGATCCTGAGAAGACCGATTACGTGATGCTTTGCCGCAGCCGCCTTTCGCGAATTCTCTTTTTGCGTAAGTTGTTCAATTACCCTATCAGCTTGAATGGCGATACGATTCGCAATTTGGGCCTTTTACGCATGATGAAGATTGGGCTTAGCTATATCAAGGTGCAGTTGCTCCCTGCCCGTAAAGAGAATAGCCTTGAAGATTTCATGATCAACCGTTTTGGTGTGGAACTTTACCGCACGTTCTTCCGCGATTACACTGAGAAGGTGTGGGGCGTGCCGTGCAGCAAGATTAGCCCCGACTGGGGTGGCCAGCGTATCAAGGGCCTTTCGATTACAAAGACCGTGATTCATGCGGTAAAGCAGATTTTTGCTGGCAAGAAAAAGGCGGAAGGTTCTGCCGATGGTGCCGAAGGCTCCGCTGCAAAAGCCGATATCCGCCAGAAGGATACCGAGACTAGCCTCATTGGTCAGTTCCTTTACCCGAAATTCGGACCCGGCCAGCTGTGGGAAACCGTTGCCGAAAAGGTGCAAGAAATGGGCGGCCAGATTCACATGAACGCTCGTGTCGTGGGCGTGAACCGCGATGAGTCCGGAAGCCGTGTCTTGAGCGTCGTCGTCGAGAAACGTTCTGCGGAAGGTGTCGTCGTGCGTGAAACGTTCCCTTGCGATTACTTCCTTTCGACGATGCCGGTAAAAGAACTTGTCTGTGCGATGGATAACGAAAGGACTCCTGTGCCTGCCGAAGTGCGCCGCGTTTCTGACGGTCTCGTCTATCGCGATTTCATTACCGTGGGCCTGCTTTTGGATAAACTTGAAATCAAGAATCCGGCAAAGCCGGGCACGCCCGAAAGCAAGCTCAAGTTCGTGGCGGACAACTGGATTTACGTGCAGGAATCCGACGTGAAGCTTGGCCGCATCCAGATATTCAACAACTGGAGTCCGTATCTTGTCGCCGACCCTGAAAAAGTGTGGATTGGCCTTGAATACTTTGCGACTGAAGGCGATGATATGTGGAGTATGCCCGACGCAGATTTCATCAAGTTTGCCATCGAAGAACTTGACAAGATTGACGTGGCAAGGCCTGAGTCTGTTCGCGATTCCGTGGTGTTCCACATCAAAAAGGCTTATCCGGCTTACTTCGGCACTTACGGCGAATTTGACAAGGTCCGTAATTACCTCGATCCGATTGATAACTTGTTCCTCATGGGCCGCAATGGCATGCACAAGTACAACAACATGGACCACAGCATGCTCGCCGCGATGGAAGTCGTGAAGTGCATCCGCGACGGAAGCAGCGACAAGACTGCGCTTTGGAACGTGAATAGCGAAGAGGAATACCACGAAGGTAAAAAGTAATGCGTAAATTCGTCAAGTGGGAACTCCCTTTAATTTTGGGGATGGCACTTTTTGTCATCCTCTCGTATGTGTTTAGTCCAGAAATCAAAAATGTTGTCTTGCATAGGCATGGAATGGATTCGGCGACATCTCTGCCGGTAAGCGTTCCGATGGAAACTGGAGAAATTTTTTCTGTAGAAATGGATGTTTCCGCTGGCTTTGCGAGTGATTTTTATCTGGACATCCATCCCGATGATTGCGTTACAAACCTTGTTGTCAATGACGTAAAATTCCCGTTTGAACGTTATCCCGGTTATTGCAGCTGGAATCAAGGCTTTATTTTAAACAAAGCTGAAATCGTAAAGAATCTGGGCAAGGATGTTTCGGATTTGCACATTAAGATGTCTCTCCGGAACGGCGGCGGCCTTGGCGGCCTTACGGCAGTCATCAATGGCGGTGGATCCTGGCTAGGCTTTTTCTCGGTGATGTTCTTCTTGCTGCTCGGCGCTTTGATTTTTTCGATTGGTGCACGTCTTAAGCTAAAACGCAGCTTGCTTCTCGTTTTCTTTATCGGGCTTCTTTTGCGTGTGGGCTACACCAGCGAAACGTTCTATGACCAACGCGGTCACGATGTCGGCGGCCATGTGCATTACATGAAAATCATCGCTGAGCAAAATCGCATTCCCGCATCGGACGAATGTTGGACGTGCTACCATCCACCGGTTTATTTTGTCATGAGCGCTGGCGTGTGGAAATTGTCGAACCTCATGAATTGCTCGCCGCAGAATGCTGTCAAGTGGTTTGATTTCTTGATTTCGCTTGTCGCACTCGGCTTTGGACTTGCGTGCCTCAAGAATATCTTGAGCGGAGGCCCTCTCCTAGCATCATCGCTCTTGTGGAGTGTGTGGCCGAGCTTTGTTTTGGCGTCTCCGCGGCTTGGAAACGATATCCTCTTTTATGCGATGCATGCAATCGCATTGTGGGGCTGCCTCAAGTACATCCGCACGAATTACGGGAAGTACTTCATCGTTGCTGTAGTGGCTTCGTTTATTGCTTACTGGACGAAATCGACGGCGGTTGTCACGTTTGGCGTTCTTGGGCTTACGGCGTTGCTTATGCTTTTCAAGAATCCCCGTGCCTGGAGCCGCTCGGAACGTGTTGGTGCAGGGCTCTTTATTGCGGCGGCAATTGCGGTGGCGTGTGTCGCATTGTCGCACGACGTGGTCGGGAACGCAAGCGGTAACGACAATACCGTACTTATCCGCAATGATCCAGGGAACTTCTTGTTCTTTGACTTGAAAACGTTCATGACGCAACCTTATACGGACCCGTGGCACGATGAACTTGGCCGCCAGTTTTTCTGGAATTATCTTGCGAAAACTTCGCTGTTCGGTGAATTTAAGTTGTTGACAACGCCTAAGGGTCTTTGGCTAGCTTCCATTATAAGCGTTTGCTTTATTGCATTGCTTTGCTTCGGCCTCCGTGGACTCTGGAAATCCCGCTGGGATAAAGTGCAGGTGGTGATTTTTGCTCAGGCGTTCCTTTTCTTTGCCGCGATGATTACGCTCCGCTTGAAATACCCGTTCTCTTGCAGCAACGATTTCCGCTACATTGTGCCCGTACTTTTGAGCTGCTTGCCGTGGGTGGGCATGGGATTTTGCGACGGGAGTGCGTCACGAAAGCTGAAAGTTTGCGGTTGGAGTGTTGTTTTGCTCTTTGCCGTTTGCAGTTCCATTTTACTGATGAGTCTATAGCATGTTCTTGTACAAGTACCGTAACAACTTGAAATTGTTCATCTTTTGGGGCGTGATTTGCTTGCTTGCAAATGTTATTTGTACCGCAGCAAATTCTTACGATGGCGACCAAGGCTATTGGGCGGGCTGGGTCCAGCAATTGATGGATAAAGGCTTTGGCGGCTTTGACGGGAATTATCCGCCGCTTTATGTTTTGTGGCTTTGGGTCGTTGCTAAAGTGCATTCGTTGTTCGGTGTCGCGGTCGGCAAAACGTTCTTTTTGAAATTTATTTGCCTTTGGCCGGTATTCTTTTCGCACTTGTTCCTTGTAGATTGGCTTTGCCGCATTGCCGAAAAATTCAATTATCCGCAGTGGAAAAAGCATTTGCTGTTGGCCTTTATCGCATTGAATCCAGCGTTGCTGTTGGATGGCCCTGTCTGGGGACAGGTGGATTTGTTCCCGGTTGTGATTGCGGCACTTGCGATTTATTGCATTAGCCGTCCGCGTTATATATTCCTTGCATCTATGTTGTATGTGCTTGCACTATTGTCGAAGTTCCAGATGATTGCGTTCTTGCCCATCTTTGGCGGCCTCTTTATCCGCAACTGGAGAACCTCTTGGAAAGGTATCCCGCTTGCCGTCGTGGGGGCTGCTCTCGTATTTTTGCCGTTTATCGTTGGCGGAAACCTGCTGCCGATGCTAAACAGGGCTTACGTGATGACGATGAGCCAGTATGCGTATGCGACATATAATGCCGCCAATATTTGGATTCTGTTGGCAGGAAACGTCGCTCCGGACAACGTTCCCATCTGGGGCGTGAGTGCCGATGGTGTTGGCGCAATTCTGAAGCCGATTGTCCTTGGAAAAATCCTCTTTGTCATCATCTCTGTTTTTGCTTTGGTAAAATCTATTCTCTGCAAGAACATTCGAACGGCGTTTGCGCTTTGTTCGTTGAACGGCCTTGCGTTTTTTGTGCTTCTGCCGGGAATGCACGAACGCTATTTGCTGTACGCCGTTCCTATGGCCCTTTGCTGGATTATGTGGGATATGCGTCGTGGCGGAATACCGAGCTTGCTTATTACGGTTGTTGCCGCGTTGAACGTGAACCTCATCAATTCGTTCCGAGGCGCTGACGTATGGACAATCGTCTCTGTGATGGGGTGCATTGCGCTTGTGCTTTCGATTTTTGTCATTGCGACTCCGAAAATTGCAAACAAAATAGTTTCTTGTTTGGAAAACGCATTGTTCCCTTCTTGGATGCCTTACGCATTGCTTTCTGCAATTGTCTTGATTGAAGGCGGGTTCCTTGCTTACCGCAGCCGCCCCGTTCTTGTACCTACAGGCGACAACATTGTCCTCTTGACGGATTTGAAATGGATAAAGTCAGAACAAAGTTACAAGACTCCAAGAATGAACAAGTCTGTAGATGACCATGAACTGATTGCCGGGAATAGAATCTATAGATATGGAATCGGAGCCCATGCGGAATCAGATATTGTCATGGAACTTCCGGAAAATGCCGATTCGCTGTTTGTAAGAGCGGGAATCGATGCGGAATGCTATGATGAAGGAAGTGCAATATTTATAATCAAGGTTGACGGAAAGCATGTGTGGCGAAGCTCCATTTTACGTGGGCGAGGCAATGTGGAAGAAGCTAACATTTCTGTGCAGGGAGCGTCAAAACTGGAACTCGTGACAGACCCGAATGGCCCCAATAACTGCGACCATACGGATTGGCTGAACGGTTATATCAAATTGAGGTAGATTTGGTGTAGTGGAGGGGAACTTGTGAGGTTTTGTTATCTTTAAACCCAAAAAGAGGAGGGTTATATGAATCGTTTCTTTTGGTTTTCTGCAATTGCTTTGATGCTTGCAGCTTGCGGTGATGATGACAATTCGGTTGCTCCAGCGACTGAATCATCTTCTTCAGTGAAGTCGAGTTCTTCGAGTGTAACGATTGGTTCCATGACTGATTCACGCGACGGTCAAACTTATAAGACTGTGGTGATTAACAATCAGGTGTGGATGGCGGAGAATTTCAAATACGAATCTGAATATTATTCTTGTTACAGCAATAATGATAGCCTTTGTTCCAAGTACGGTGGCCTCTATACGTGGAGAGGTGCTAAAACAGATTGCCCGGAAGGTTGGCACTTGCCGGATAGGGATGAATTTCGATGGATGATTGGCAAAGCTGGCGGACAAACGATGGCGGGTAAAATGCTTAAATCGAAAGATGGCTGGAATGATGATGGCAATGGTAGTGATACTTACGGCTTTTCGGTGTTGCCAGCCGGTTACATGGAGGTTACGGGAGGTTTTCGCCTGTTGGGTCGCACTGCCTGCTTTTGGACTTCTACGCAGTACGATGACAACTATGCTTATTATATAGAGTTTGACAAATCTGACGGTGCGAAAATGTCTATCCGGGAAATAAAAATGTCTTGTTCAGTTCGTTGCGTAAAAGACTGACTTGGTCGCTAAGATTTTTTTGGGGAATGCTTTTGTGCGGCTGCTTGATATAATTTTACATCCAAAAACGAATTTTGGGCGGGGCGTAGATTCCTCTTTATTGTATATTTATAATATGATAAGGTTTCTTTTTGTTGCTCTTTTGCTTTTGTCAGTAAATTCCTTTGCCACATTTGTTGCGGTTCTTGAAACTGCTGCTGATGGCAACGCCAAGGATAGTGTCTCTTTTCTAGACCGACAGTATCTTACGAATGTGCTGCGGGAGCAGGCCGTCAAGGAACTTCCTGCCGAACAAAATTTCACCATTATGACCCGCGAAAACATCAATGCGATGCTTCCACCGGGTAAGGCTATCGAGGATTGCGAGGGTAGCTGCCTTGCTGAAACAGGACGAAACATTGCTGCCGATTATGTTTGTCAGGCTCGTGTGGGGCGTTTTGGAAAATCACTCACGCTTTCCGCTGAACTTTACGAAACTGCAGGCAGTAAACTGGTTACAAGTTTCAATGGTCGCGGAAATGATGTCGAAGAGCTTTTAAAACTCATCGAAGAAAAATCGCCAGCTTTTTTCCATAAGGTGAAAGTGGTGACGGGGGTGGCTTCAGAAACAAGCTTATCAGCTCAGCTTGAGGAATCTGTATCGCCGTCCTCTTCTGATTCTGGTTCTTCTAACGTCGCGTTGGGCGAGAGCATCCCAGCGAATGTCAACGATGTTTCATCGAAAAAAGGATTCCATTGGGTGCCGATTTCCATCAGTGCCGCCGCAGTCGTTGCAGGAACCGTACTTGCAGTTATTGGGAACAATAAAGCGAAGGACGCCTATGATAAAGGCGGAAATTCAGTCTCTCAGCTGGATAAGAATAAATCTGATGCCCAGTCGGGCCAAACCATGCGTAGCGTCGGTATAGGAATCGCCATCGCAGGAGCTGTTGGCGTCGGTATAAGTTTCGCATTCTAGGAGGAAGCATGTTGAAGTGGTTCGAATACGGCAATTGCTGGCTTGGTGCGGTTCGTTCTGGGGTGGGGCGTCGTTCATCGTTCTTCAAGCCCTTTTTATTTCTCGTTTCTCTCTCCTCTCTCCTAATATCTTGCACGGATTATGTTTCGAAAATTGACGACCAGATTGTGGAATTGCAGTCACATCTGCCTTCGAGTTCGAGCGTTACTTCTTCAATTCGTTCTTCTTCGTCGATTCATCCTGTGAGTGTTGTTGACCCGTTAGACGTTGTTGTGGGGAGTTTCGTCGATTCCCGAGACTATCAAACCTACAAGACTGTAACAATCGGTACTCAAACATGGATGGCTGCAAATTTGAATTATAATTTTATTGAATTGGAAAGCGCTTGTTACAAAGATAATTCTTCAAATTGCGCCAAGTATGGTCGCCTCTATACGTGGGAGGCTGCAAAAAAAGCTTGCCCTTCTGGTTGGCATTTGCCGACAAAGGCTGAATTTGAAATATTGATTACAGCTGTTGGTGGCGCGGCGATGGATAATGTGCTCAAATCTACGAGTGGTTGGAGTTCTGAAGGGGTGCTCTACAATGGGACTGATTCCTATTCTTTTTCGGCTTTGCCTGCCGGAATTAAATCTGACGAATCTTACGGGGGCGTGGAAAACTTCACGGGTTTTTGGAGTTCTACAAAGAACGAATATCGTAGCTCCGAGGTATATTATATGACCTTGTATGGGACGCCTCGTAATTTTGATATTCTTTACAGTATCAACCCCGATGGTTACAGTTGTTCTGTTCGTTGTGTAAAGGATTAATCTGATTACCAACAAATTTTAGGGAATGCTTTATAAGCAACGCTTTGTGTTATATAGACTAAAAAATTTTAATAAAATGTAAAAACTGCATAAATCTAGCTGAAAATACAGATTTTGTGTTATCAAAATTCTATATTGGTTGCAAGGCCAATCCTATGAAACCGATATTTGAATTTCTAGATTACAGACAGTACATGCAAGCGTTTTATGATGAACGCAAACGTCTTTTTGCATTTTCGTGGAGAGAATTTTCGCGAATTGCGGGTTTCTCGTCGTCAAATTATATGAAACTTGTATGCGATGGCAAAAGCCGACTTTCAAAGGTTGGTGTCGAACAAGTTGCCGTAGCGATGGAACTCGAAGGGAGTGCCAAGGAATACTTTAAAGAAATGGTTTCTTTTGCCGATTCTCATGACGAACAAAAGAAGAAATCTTCGTTTGCGAGAATGCAGGAACTCGCGAAGGAAAATAAAGTACGCACCTTGGCAGGCGATGCTTACGCTTATTTTAGCAATTGGTACAATCCCGTTTTGCGTGAACTTGCTCCCATGAATCCTGGAGCAAAGCCGTTGGAACTTTCAAAGCTGTGCTACTCCGAATTGAACGCGACCGAAATTCGCAAATCGCTAGATTTTATGGTACAGGCGGGACTTCTCAAAAAATACGGCGAATACCGTTATGAGCAAACTGAAAAAGTAGTGACGGGAGTGCCTGGCTGCGCTCGTCCAACTATGCGGCCCATGCACAAGCAGATGGCGGAACTTGCTGTGAATGCCGTAGAAAACATTCCAGTTGAAGAACGGAATTTTTCGGGAATCACGATGGGTATATCGCAAAAAACATTCCAGCGGATTTCGCAAGAAGTTGAAAAGTTTAGACAAAAGATTGTCGCAATCGCGTGTGAAGACCAAAATGGCGAACAAGTATATAGGTTGAATTTGCAATTGTTTCCGCTGACAAAACGTAAGGGGGCTAACCATGAATAGAAATTTTGGGGCCTTACTGCTTTTTGTAATAGTTTTGTTTGCTGCATGTTCTAATTCGGACAATCTAGCGGGTGTGACAACTGAACCAAACGATATAGCGAAAGAGACCGAAAATGGTCTTTCTGCAAGTGTAGAGCTTTCAAGTGGCTCCGAAACATCGGGTGGCACGGGGGAAGAAACTGCTTTGTCATGTGAAAAAAACGTTTTTAGATCTTCATCAAGTGCCTCGCGAAAAAGATCGAGTTCATCGGCATTTGCTGTGGCTTTAAGTTCTGCTACGGTAATTTTGGATGTAATTCCGGAATCGCAACGAGCTGTTCTTGACAGCGTTCTTTCAAGCTTGGAAGGAAACAACGGCTTTGCCCAAAGCAACGATTCAACGCATTTGCCGACAACATCGTCTTCCAAGACTGCCTATAATTTCAGGACGTCTGGACAATCGTATTTTGAACAGTCTCAATGTTTCGTGCGGTTGTACGAAGACGAATATGGAGTCCAAATGCTCGGTGGGCTTCACGGATTCTTTATGCAGACGACTCTTGTACTGCAAGATAAACATGTGGTTTTGCGGATGCTGAACAATAACTATTGGGGCGGCAATTTAGTGACGGAATGTCGTACCGATAGCGCAAGTTTCCAGAAAAATTGCGAATCCAACTCAGGTGTGTTCCGAAATTACAGAACCGGGAGCGGCTGCGAAAGCGTTGGTGGCTCCTTGCAACTCGCATGCGCGATGCCGATGACAGAAACCGCTGCTGTTTCAGAACTTTTGACGGATGAGGCCGAAATGTACAAACGAAATTGTAAATCGGAACAGATTAAAGAACCTGTTTGTACTGAAGTTTGCGAAACTAGCGATGCCGGCGAATCTTGCCAAATGTCGTGCCTTTAAAATGAAATTTTGTAATAAATGGTTTAAATAAATTATATTTAATATGTTCTCAAATCTTTTATGTTTGAAATTGATATGAAAAAATACTTCAAAACACCCGAATTTATTACCGCTATTTGTTTTTTAGTTTTCCTTGCACTTGGAATTTCTAGCAATATTTCCGTTAAAAATGTAAACTTTGTACAAGATGGAAAAAAAGAGAACGTATCGCTTCCTTTTGGTAGGGATATCGAAATCAATAAACCGTTTGACATGGAATTTGATATCGTTAGTCCTTATAATTTTTCTTATAACATGTGGATTATTCCGGATGATTGCGCGGATAAAGTTGCGGTTGGCGACAACGTGATAGACCTTTCAAAATTCAAGGATAATTGCAGCTTTTCAAAGGGCTTTTTGCTGCCGGATAGCGTAATCGCTCCTTATCGGCAAAGTGAAACAACGCATTACGTCATGACGTTAAGGAATATGGGTGGACCCGGCGGATTTATGTTTTTTGTGAAGATGAATTCGGTTGTAGGCTATGCCATTAACGTTCTTGCATTTATTTCGCTTGCTTTGTTCTTTGCATTTGTCGCTCGCCGTTTGCGTCTTGGGAAAACTTTAATTGCTTTGCTCGTTATAGGAATCCTTTTCCGTTGCTTTTTCTTTATGGCCATGCCGTATAAGAAATTTTCGATGGATGTGGAAGGGCATATAGAGTACTTACAATATGTTATTGAAAATCGCTCTATTCCCGGTGATCAAGATTGTTGGTCTTGCTACCATCCGCCTGTGTATTATGTGGCTGCATCTCCGTTTTATGTGCTGAGCGAATTTCTCGGCTTGCCGGGAACGACAGGACTCCAGAGTTTCAGCTTGCTGCTTTCTGTTTTGACTGCATTTTTCGGGGTGTTATTCCTCAGAAAAATTCTAGAAGGGAGGCCCTTGATTTTAGCGTCGTCGCTTTGGATTTTCTGGCCTTTGATGATTATGGTTACGCCCCGTATCGGAAATGATACCCTGTTTTACTTGATGCATGTCTTATGCATGTGGGCTGGAATCAATTATGTTAAGAATGGTTGTGGAAAATATTTGATTGCATCGGTTGCAGCCTCGGCTTTAGCTTTATGGACTAAATCGACGGGACTTGTTTCTGTCGGGATGGTCTTCTTGTTTGCTGTAAGCGGATTCTTGGCAAATAAACAATTGCATAAACCTTCAAAGACCGAAATTGTGTCGTGGGTTATGTTTGTTGTGCTTGTCATTGCTTTTGTTATTCAAAGGCTGCAAGGGGGTGAACTTGTCGGAAATGCTAGTGCTCTGAATTCTTCCATGAGAGTCCCTAATTTTGCGTTTAATTATCTGTATTTTGATTTGCGCAATTTCTTGGAGTATCCTTTTACGAGTGGCTGGGATAGTGCTATGGGCAGGGATTTCTTTTGGAATTATGCTCTTAAATCTTCCATGTTTGGCGAATGGAGTATGCTTCCGACGACGAATGGACGTTTTTGGGCGACAATGATGAGCGTATTTTTGCTTGGACTTATCGTGTATGCGATTCGTGGCTTCTGGAAAACTCGACTGAACCTTGTCCATTGGCTTCTGTTGTTGCAAGGTATCGCTTTTATAGCGTCGTTGATGGCTTTGCGGATCAAGTATCCGTTTGCGTGCAGCAATGATTTTAGGTATATCTTGCCGATACTCTTGAGTTTTGCTCCATTTGTTGCAATGGGCGTAACTTTGAAGGAATCTTCGACATCATGGAAAGTGTGTGGTTACATTACTGTTGCCGCATTTGTCGTAAGCAGTGCCGTGTTGTATATAATGGTAATGTAAAAAAGTAATATTTATGTTTTAATGCTTGTCATGCCCTGTCATCCTGGAGCCGAAGGCGATAGGACCCGTGTGGGCATCTTCTGTTTATTTGAAGTATTTTTTGTGAAGGGTTGAAGCTTATTCTTGGTGGAGTGAATTACTTTTCTGCTTACACTTTTTGTATATTCTAGCCGTAGAAAATAGACAATAGGATGCCGTTGGCTAAAGGCCAATGACTAATGACCATAAAGGCGTGATATGCGATTGATTGTTTTTTTGTTGATGCTTTTGACTGTGGCT
>JAEEGH010008207.1_pt1 | contig 24780 bp, 20 predicted proteins | sample 9134181 | NCBI WGS metagenome assembly JAEEGH01 (sample SAMN16246544, study PRJNA631951) | gut metagenome | biome: gut microbiome; feature: rumen; material: DP-attached | host: Bos | place: Iran: Karaj | collected 2018-10
TGTATGCGCTCATCGAGTCGCGCAACTGGTAGCTATCCATATTGGTATAGGCATTGCGGTCGAAAAGCGTCCGTATCATGCCAAAGAACACCGAATCGCCCAGCAAGTGCCTCAACTCGTGAAATACCATTGCCCCTTTGTAATAGGTACTAGACATGAAGGAATATTGGTTCGGCATACCGCACAGCGGGTGGAAGCCATCTTCGTCCTTGGGATTCTGGGACAATATCTTCAGTTTGTGATACGATGCCGGCGAATATCGGTCATAGGTCTTGCCCACCACTATCTGGTCGGCAAACGTCGCACCTCCTTCATTAAACCACAGGTCGCGCAGATTGTCGCATGTCACCACATTGCCGAACCACTGGTGCGCAAACTCGTGGTCGACAAGATAGTACATCCTATTGTATCGAGTTGATACATCGGTGCGGACACAAATGTTGTTTACATGCTCCATGCCTGCATTTTGACCCCCTGCACTGAAACCGATGCCTCCCCAACGATAGGGACCAAACCAACGCTCGAAACGCGACAATGTAGTGTCGAGTGAGGCGAAACATTGCGCCACATCGGCTGTATCGGCATTGAAACTCGCCACACGCAGCGGATAGATACCATAATATCCCTCCACATCTCGCTGATAAATATAATACTGCGCCACATTCACTCCTGCCAGATAGGTCGGTATCGGATGTCGAAGGGTATAGTAGAATGTCTGACTACCATCCGTATGGCTCACGGTGCTGTCATGTTCGCCACTACACAGTGCCGTCCACCCTCGTGCCGCCGTAATGGCAAAGCTGTATGTTGCACGGTCGTACACGCTATCGCTACATGGGAACCAACTCCTCCCCATACAGAAGGGTCGTGTTAGACGATCCTCGCCAAGGTTGTAGAACTTGTCCGCATCGCACCAAAAACCGCCGTCGCTCCCCTGCCAGCCATAACTGCCATAGCATACCTTCACCCGCAGTGTATCACCCACCCCACCCTCGACAGGTACTCGCAGCTGGTGGTTGTTGTAGCTCACTGCCGAAGTTGCGACCAACACGTCGTCCACCAGCACAGAGTCAATAGTGGCAGCCTCCAACCCGAGTGCCACCTGCTCAGTAGGTCGCAGCAGCTGCAGCGTCACCTCGCACCACCCCTGAATATGTTGTGGCTGATGATGGCCCATGTCGAGGCAAATGTTGTAATGCAACACATTTATTGTGTCGCGCTCAGTAAAATGGCTCTGCGCCATTAATACTGTGTCGCACAACATAGCGACTACTACAAGTAACAAACTATGCTTTTTCATAATTGCGCTTATTAGTGATTGATTGAATTGTTTAAGAGAGCAGCAAAATTAATGATTACAACTTTATCCAATAGATGGTCTCACCTATCCCCAACACTGACCCCCTGAGCTTCAGACGCCCATCGGGTTCAAACTCACAAGTACAGTGGGCTTTAATCCCTCTTGTGGGGTCATAGATGCGTCCTCCGTCCCAACGCTGTTTCTTGGCATTGTATCTCAAGGCGCGAAGGATGACTACTTTGTTGCAAGGCACAGTGCGTAGGCTCTTGTCGGGGTTCTTCTCATCCACACGCAGCTTGCCAGTCTTCTTGTCGAGGCTGTCCTGCAAATAGATGCACTGCGCCTCATAACTACCGTCGGCAGTCTTATACACACGCACCTTCGACACCTCGCCGTCATGATTCACCTTGTAGACACCCACAATGGCATCGGAATTCTCATTCTTGCTGTTCTGGGCCTGCAACGGCATTGCCACCAGACCTAACAATAAAATACTGAAAACAAAAATCTTCTTCATAATACACTAATAAGTATAAAAGATTGAGAATTGAAAATTGACAAACGTAAAAGCCGAATTCTCAATTTTCAACTCTCAATTCCAAATTAATAACGCTCTAGTACAAAGAATGACTGATTCTTGCAAACCATTCTCATTGTCGCGTCTCTCCGAGACGCTGTGTAGTAGGGCTAACCTTGACCCCACACTGCACTCCCTCTGGTCGCTTGCATGGAGTTTCTTCGAGACGTTGCTGCATCTCGGCATAAATCGAACAAGTTCGGCTCTGCTCTCGACTTCCGCAACGTTATTGAGATTCAGCCTCTCCGAGGCTATCGAAAATCAGTCCTATACCAAACTAGAGCCATTAATAATTATTTCTGCTCCAGACTCTTGGGCTGCACAGGCTTCACCCCGGCAGGCTTGGCAATGCTCTCGCGCATGTCGGTGTCCGCCTGAATGTTCTTCATGCGATAGTAGTCCATGATGCCGAGGTTGCCGCAGCGGAACGCGTCGGCCATAGCCTTGGGTACCTCTGCCTCCGCCTCGATAACCTTGGCGCGAGCCTCTTGCGACTTCGCCTTCATCTCCTGTTCCTGAGCCACAGCCATAGCACGGCGTTCCTCAGCCTTGGCCTGGGCAATGTTCTTATCGGCATTGGCCTGATCCATCTGCAACTGGGCACCGATGTTCTTACCTACGTCGATGTCGGCAATATCGATGGAAAGAATTTCGAATGCCGTGCCGCTATCCAAGCCCTTGGTCAGCACCAGCTTCGAAATGCTGTCGGGATTCTCCAGCACCTCCTTGTGGGTGATGGCCGAACCAATCGAACTCACAATACCCTCACCCACACGGGCCAGGATAGTCTCTTCGCCAGCACCTCCCACCAACTGCTTGATGTTCGTACGCACGGTGACACGCGCCTTGGCTATCAGCTGGATACCATCCTTGGCAACGGCTGCCACCGGCGGCGTGTCGATAACCTTGGGGTTGACCGAGGTGTGCACGGCCTTCAGCACGTCGCGTCCCGCCAAGTCGATGGCGGTGGCAGTGCGGAAGTCGAGATTCATGTTAGCCTTGTTGGCGGAGATTAGGGCCTGCACCACGCTGCCCACGTTGCCGCCAGCCAAGTAGTGCGCCTCCAACTCGTTCTGAGTCAACTTCAAACCCGCTTTGGTAGCATTAATCATGTTGTTCACAATGACGCTTGGCGGCACCTTACGGAAACGCATAAACATCAGCTGTATCAGCGAGCAATGCACGCCCGACACCAGTGCCTGGAACCACAGTCCAACAGGCACCAGATAAAGAAACAAAACCAGTGCTATAAATATCAGCACACAAATGACGATTGATGTAATTGGCATAATTATGAATTAAAAATTAAAAAATAAAAAATAAAAATTACAATTCAAACCGCTTATCCTCCACCTCGCACACGTCGATGCGGTAGCCCTCCACCGCCACCACCTCTATGGGGCGGTCGGGGTCGATAAACTTATTGATGGCGTGCACCTCCACCAGCTGCCCGTCAAACAGGGCCTTGCCCGTCGGTGCCAGTCGCGCCACCGTGGTGCCACGCGCGCCTACGGCCAGTGCCGACTCGTCAACATGGTTCACCGTGCTGTCCGACTCCTCGTTGAGACTGAAACGTTTCCACGTCTTCGCCTTCATAAAGAGAGCCAGCATCACCACCGTGATGGCCGCACAGATAATAAGGATAACGTTGCCCACCTGCGGCCCCCAGATCAGATAGCTCTGCCACACGCCAAAACAGGTCAGCAGCAGTCCAAACGCGCCCGCGATGCCGCCAGGCAGCGCCACAATCTCAAGGGCCAGCAACAATACGCCGACCACCAAAACGATAATTAACAATGTGGGTGTCATATACAATAATTATTTTTTAGTTCCAAATTGCCATTAAAATTCAAACTGCAAAATTACACATTATTCTCCAAAACTCCAAACGTTTCGCAAAAATATTTTCCTTCCCTCCTCCCATAGCCTACCCGGCAAACGGTCAGCATCACTCTCAATATTACAATCAAATATATTTAATAACGCGCAGATTGAAAAATTATTGCATGCACGTTCACTTTTTAATCCCCCTAAAGCAAACCACAGACATAAACCTAATGCCACTGAAATAATATGCGTTTTTTCGGTTATAACCGAAATTCCAATCATTCACAGGCAAAATCTCCGACTGCACCCCAACTCAGCCCTTCCCACCCCCTACCTTACTCCCGACAAACGCCGTATTGTCAACAATACTTAGAGGGTTCTTTGTCGCCCTATAAGCATTAAACAATCTGGCAATCGGTAAGAATCGGTAGAAATCAGTAGGAAGCCGTACGAAACGGTAGGAATCGGTAAGGAAAAGAAAAAAAAAGAATAATCAGATGAACTGGGTGAGGGAGGCTTTGTCTTTTTGTGGGATAGGCCGGTTGGGGTAGGAAGCCTTCTCTGTCTATTCTGCAACAATACGAAAAATCACTAATATAACCAAATGAAATTTAACTATTCAATATACAAAATTCACCTAGTGGCAATGGAGATTACAATGGAAAAAGGGAACTATTTTGTGACTGCTTTGGAGGGGCGGATGCGGTCGACTACTACCACGTCGTCCTCGGTGTGGATGATGTAGACCCAGCGTTTGTTGTGGGAGACCATACGTAGGGCGCGGGGTGGTAGCGACGGATGTCGGCATAGCGGCTAGGGGAATAGAGGTCGGCAAAGAGGGAGAATGATTGCACCTCGGTCAACATGACATCCACATAGCGATGAGAGCCTTCGCGAGACTGCACGGTACGAAGATACATCATCAAATCAGCCAGGTTTACTGCCGCACTCGGGCTCATCTCAACTCTGTATACTGTCATAATATTCGTCTACCATCTTGTGCAAGATTCCAAAATATTCTTCCGGCGTCATACGGCCGGGCTTGCTGACGGTGCTGCCCATTTGGGATGCCGCAACAGCGTCGGCAGCGGGACGTCCATACGCCACGACGGATTCCTCAGCCACCGACGCAGTCTGCAAATCAGGATTGTTGGGGTTGGTATTCATTTCCACAATGGTTTAAAATATGTTGCAAAGAGACTCAATTTTTCCGACATGGCGGATTTTTGTAAAAAAATAATTTGGCGGTGTGATAAATAATTTGTATCTTTGTAAGTTCAAAAAGAAATATTAACATCAAAATAACAAACACAAAATGAAAAAGATAATTGTTCTTGCTGCACTAGTGATGATGTGCCAGACAATGGTTTTTGCCCAAAAGGAAAAGAGCGTTAAGGAGAGCGACGTGCCCGCCCGCTATGTGAAAGACTTCCAGAATCAGGCTAGAGAGGCCAAGAATGTCGCATGGACTATGGCTGTCGACAGCTCGGCCTATATGGCAACCTTTATCAACAGCGACGGTGACAAACAGGCTATCCGCTTCACTCCCAAGACCTCGGAGGAACGCTACTACATTGAGGAGAAATATTATCCCCACGACATCAAGGATTCGGTGGCCTCGATGTACCCGAAGCACAAAATCACTGAGATTTATGTCCGCAACTTGAAGGGGAAGATGACCTACCAGTGCCGTATTGCCCGCAAGAAATGCTGCCTCTTCGGCAAGAAGGAGAGCGACGTGAAGGTTATCTCGTTTGAGACCAACTGCAAGATTATCGAAGTGGTAGACGAATTGTAGAAACTAGAAATTGTCCAGATTTGAGCCTTCTACAACAAAAAAGGGCGGTCCGAACGGGATCGCCCTTTTGTTATTCTTTTTTTGAAAAAGGGGGTTAAAAGGGGAGTTATAGAAGGGAGTTAAAAAGGGAGTTAAAGGGGACAAATGATTGGTCGCCAAATGTATTGTCTATTTTAACTCCCATTTTTACTCCCAATTATACTTCCACTTTTATTCAATGTTGAGCAGATAGTAGTTCTTCTTGCCTTTTTGGACAAGGATGCTGCCACAAGAGAGGATGTTGTCGGCGGTGAGGCGGCAGTCCTCGCCGACTTTCGCCTTATTGATGGAGATGGAGTTCTGCTTGAGCTCGCGACGTATTTCGCCTTTGGAGGCGAACATGCCCACCTCGGCAGCGAGGTCGATGAGGCTGACACCCTGATCAAGGGTGCTGCGGCTGACGGTGTACTGCGGTACACCCTCGAAGACGGAGAGGAGCGTGTCGCGGTCGAGACTGTTGAGTTGCTCTGTGGTGCCTTTGCCGAAGAGTAGTTCGGAGGCAGCAACGGCAGTCTCGTAGTCCTTCTCAGAATGGACGCGACAGGTGATGTCCTTGGCTAAGGCACGCTGCAGGACACGACGTTCGGGTGCCTCGGCATGCTGGCGTTCGAGTTCCTCAATCTCCTCCTTGGTGAAGAGGGTGAAGATGCGGATGTAGCGGGCGGTGTCGACATCGGAGCAGTTGAGCCAAAACTGGTAGAACTTGTAGGGGCTGGTCTTCTTGGCATCGAGCCAAACGTTGCCACCCTCGGTCTTGCCGAACTTGGTGCCGTCGGCCTTGGTGATAAGCGGACAGGTGAGGGCATAGGCCTCGCCACCTTCCATACGGCGGATGAGCTCGGTGCCGGTGGTGATGTTGCCCCATTGGTCGGAGCCGCCCATTTGCAGACGGCAACCTTTGGTGCGATAGAGGGTGAGGAAGTCGAAAGCCTGCAGCAGCTGGTAGCTAAACTCGGTGAAGGAGAGTCCCGTCTCAAGGCGTTTCTTAACGCTGTCCTTGGTCATCATGTAGTTGACAGTGATGTGCTTGCCCACGTCGCGGATAAAGTCGAGGAAGAGATAGTCCTTCATCCAGTCGTAGTTGTTGACAATTTCCGCACCATTGACAGGGCTGTCGAAATCGAGGAAACGGGAGAGTTGTTGACGGATGCACTCGACGTTGTGCTGCACCTCTTCCGGGGTGAGGAGCTTACGCTCGGCAGCCTTGAAGGAGGGGTCGCCAATCATGCCCGTCGCGCCACCGACTAGGGCCAAGGGCTTATGCCCAGCCATCTGGAGGTGTTTGAGGAGCATAATGCTGACGAGGTGTCCGATATGGAGAGAGTCGGCGGTGGGGTCGATACCCACATAGGCAGTGGTTATTTCCTTTGAGAGATGCTCTTCGGTGCCGGGCATGATGTCGTGTATCATGCCACGCCAACGCAGTTCTTGAACGAGGTTTTGGTTCATTGGTGATTGATGATTAGTGATTGGTGATTAGGATATATAAGGTATTATATATAAAAAAGAGGTACTGTGTTCTTGGCGACCAGTACCTCTTTTATCATCTAATTAGTATTATCTTACAATCAATTTAGAAGTAGCCTTCTGGCCGCCAATGACGACATTGACCAGATACATGCCACGCTGGAGGCGCTGGCAGTCGAGGGTACGAGTGTGGACACCCTCGGAGACGTGGCCCATGTTCTCGGAGTAGACAACCTTGCCAGAGAGGTCGTAGACACGCACAACGGCGTTGCCAGCCTGCAATACGGTCAGTTCCATAGTGGCGTTGTCGACAGCGGGGTTGGGATAGAAGCGGACTGCATTCTCACCAACATTGGCAATGCTGGGAATGTCAAGCTCGCCAGCGTAGTCTTCGGGGTCGACAATCTCGTTGGTGTGGTCGATAACATAAGTGCTGTCCATGAAGATACCACGGCCGTAGGTGCCGAAATACATAGCATAGGCATACTTGGTACGGGGGAACACATAAGGCACTTCGGTGACACCGTCATGTCCGACATACTTGATGCGCGAATAGTTGTTTGTAACCTGATACATCGAGGTGACGGGAACGCCCTTGAAGGAGCCATAGGGCTGCCAACCGGCACCTTGAACGTTATCTACACGGAACACACCTTCCTCTGTACCCAGATAAACTTCGCCAGTAGTGTATTCAATCATAGCACTGTATGCGGGAGCCGTAGTAGGCAGTGCAGGGTATTCAATCTGGGGATTGGCACCGCTGGCATTATCAATATAGACTAAATTGGGAGCATCGTTGCCATAACCGTCGAAGGTAAGCAGAATGGCATCCTTACCAGGACGAGGATCGACGTTGATGGAAGAAATGCGACGGCGGAAGAAATAGCTGTCACTGGTGACCATGAGCGTGTCGGTAGTAGTGATACGAGTGCTAATCTTATAGTTCAGCATATCGCGAATCTCAGCGACAGAGGCATTATAATCGGCACTATTGAAGCCATGCACACGCACAAGGAAAGACTGGTTAAGGGTGTCGTTTTCAACGACGATAAAGGCACAGTCACCATCCTGCGACATGGCAGTGTAGCGTACATAGTTATGGGGGGTAGAGGCACCATTCACACCGTAGATGTGGCTCCAGAAACGCGTTTCGTTGCTGGCATCAAAGACTTTGCGGAAGTCGGTGGGGAACCAGCAGTAAGACACATTAGTATTCTGGGGCATGTCGTTCTCGACGGTGACGGCGAGCATACGGCTCAGGTAGGGGGTGTGTACACGCTGACGCATTTCGTTTTTCACCACAAAATTGTGGTCAAACACATGCCAGAAGGGATATGATGCATGGGCAGGATCCATCAAAAGAATCGAATCGCCACGCTTGATCTGCAAGTTGGTGGTAATTTCGATTCGCTCACCATTGCGCTTAATAAAGCTGAGCGTGTCGATGGTGATAGTCATGCTATCGTTGGTGTAGACATTGTTGTCAGTCTCCCAGAGGTAGATCTGACCGATGGCAGGACCACCTTCCACCAGGTCGGTCATAAAGTAGGAGTCGCTGGTCCAAGTCTGAGTGTTGGTGTAGTTGGAGTAATCGGCGTATGCACGACCAATGGAACCGTTGGCCGAGGAGACGAAGATTGTACGGCGTGAGAGAGGAGAATACTGGGTGAAGCGCGATGCAGCGACAGAGCCGCCGTTGCCCTTCCAAATCACATTAGCCATGTGGTTGGTCAGCGAACCCTCGCGGTCGTACCAAGAGGTAGATCTGTCACCACCATTGTGGGCTACGCGAGCCTCGATGAACGGGCAGGCATTGGCATTGGCACCACTGATGATAGAGCCATCGGGGCAGACAGCCAAAGAATTAATCTGCACACTGTTCATGCCACGGTTGAAGTTCTCGAAGAAAGAGAACGACGGGGTGGGAGTGTAATAGACACCACCATCGGTAACAATGTAGTAACCTTCATACATAGAGGAGGTTTCCTCGTTCCAACGCATGTCGGAAACAATCTGATGGATGCCAGAATGCACGAACACTCTACTGGAATAGACTGCAGACATGTAGTCGCCCGAGTTCAGCTGGCTTTCGTTAGAAGAAGAGACAGTCCACTGGAAAGGAGCATTCTCGACATAACCTTTACCAACCCAAATGTTGGCACCACCCAGATAGACCTTGGTGGGGTCGGAAGGGCTGACGGTAACGGTGCCGCAGGTCTTCGAGGTAACAGCACTGGTGAAAGGAGTCACGGTGGATGAGGAGAGAAGCTGCCAGCTATTAGTGTTACGGGTCATATACAGACCTTCCATCAAGCCTTTCTGGTTGCAGACCATGGCGTACATGTAGCTTTCGTCGGATGGGGCAAGTGCCAACTCGATGGCCGAAGCATTGGAACCAAAAGCAGTGCAGCTGCCCGTGATGTCGACCACGTCAGAATTGTTGATAACGTCGCTAATCTTGTAAAGGTTGCCCTTACTGGTGAAGAATGCGCGATTGAACTGTTTCGACACAACCACGCTGCGCACCTCGTCGAAGAACACACGGGTAGGAGCAGCATTCCAATCGCTGCTCTGAGTAATCTTCCAACGGAACAGACCTTTGGGGGTGGCGACATAGACATAGCTGACACCCTGAGCGGACATCATAGCCATATCGTTGACGGCAGCAAAGTTGGCATCAAGATTCGTACCGGGGATAGTGCTTTGGATGCACGTGAAGTCCTTCGTGTTCGTATTGAAAAGGAATACGCCACGACCCAGAGCAGCCATCTTGTTCGTTTTGTTACCCTTGCCATAATAACTTTCGCCCGTGGCAATCAAAACGGTACTGTCGTTCACCATCAACATGCTACTGATAGGCAGCGTGAGCTCTTCGCCATTAACATAGCAGGGCACATACTCCCAGACAGTATCCACATCCGATACCAAACGAGAATAGAGACCACCCGTGGCCGCACCAGCATACAGCAAAGTGGAATTCTGGTCGGGATGGCTGGCGACGACAAGCGATGTCACACGACCACCGATATTGTCGGGGCCGATTTCAACAAGTTTGTTGCTTTGGTAATTTGCTTTTTGGGCCGTTGCAGTGCCTGCCAAGCAGACGCAAACGCCCACAATCAAGCCGAGAAGTACTTTTCTACTTTTCATAAGAAGTTAATATTTAATTAGATATTCAATTTTCGCTAATACATTTTAATTAGCAAAGATACATTTTTTTTTTGTATTATTCATATTCTATGCAAAAAAAATAAAAAAACCGCTCGGCCGCACCCGCCAAACCCCATATCCCGAAAAACGACCAGCCGCATCCCCACCCAGCCAAACCACAGATTTTCAACCTCACTCCCATTGCATTTCAATTGAGGTTCTATTGCAGTTATTTTAATAGACATAAATGAACTATAAATGAACCATAAAAGAACTACGAATGAACTGAAATAGAAAACATGGATTTACTGAGACTTAGCGAAAACGTCTTTTTTTGTGTTTTTCGGCACAAAATAAAACGGAAAACGGCACCATTAAAAGGATTTAAGGTGATTTTTAGAATATTATTTTGCCATATCAGGAAAAAGTCGTACCTTTGCAAAACAATTTGAAAGAAAAACCAACGACAATGGGGGCTGTATTTATCATACAAGGCTTACTGATTTACATCTACGGATTCGACCACAATCCTCCTCATATCCATGTGCGAAGCGGTGAAGGTGAATTCACCATCACGCTGCAAACGCGCGAGGTAGAGGGCAAAGCCCGAGTGAAAAACATCCAGATTGTGAACAAGTTCATCGATGAACATCTCAATGAGCTATATGAAATATGGGACAAAGCCCAACGTGGCGAAAAAAATAGAAAAAATCAACCGATAGGAGGACACGACATGTTGACAGTAATTAATGTTGAATACGAGGGCGGCTACACGCTGCTGTGTGAGTTTAGCGACGGTGTACGCAAACGCGTAGACCTTACCCCATTGCTTAAATACCCTGCCTTCGAGGAACTGCGCGACGAGAAGCAGTTCATCCAGTTCGGTCTCGACCAGACCATCTTCTGGAAGAACGGTGCCGACATCGCCCCAGAATACCTGTACGACCACGGACACGCAATAGCGTAAACTAATACGACTGCATTATCGAAATAATGTATTTTTGCACAGTGGAACCAATTAGATGGATATGACATAAAACACGGAAAGAATAGAACAACATATTGAGCTGACCGCCCATTATTCTTGATGTTAGAATCTGGAAAATTCGAATGAATGAAAGAATAGGCTCGCGGGAAGTTCACGCTTGGGCGTGAATTATTCGCAACTTATCATCATTCAGGCATTCCAGAGCCCTAACATCTGATAAGGAGCAACAAGAATGATTCTACGCCTTTTTTTTTGTGGGTATGTCAGCATTTGGCACACAAAGTTTGTATTTTTGCAGCCGAAAATATAATGTAACATGAAAGCAGAACTTTTTTTTGAAAAGCTCTTTACCGAGGAAATGTACCTAGTCCCGGAATGCGGAAACTACATGTATCGGTCTGTCCCAAAACAGCCATACGGCTGGGATGTGTGGCGTAAGACTATCGGTGGCGGTCAAGAGCAGCCCTACGACTGGAAAGAAGATGTTGGATTGGGATGTTGGTGGGAGGCGGTAATGATGCACTTTCCTGTGACAAAAGAACGCTACGACAACTTCTAAATACCATATTGTCATGTACAAGAATTATGGAGGCCGCCTGCTATCACTCAATCCTATTAAGAGATTGTCACTATGCGAAGTGTTTGTGTTTGGAAGCAATCTGGGCGGACACCATAGCGGGGGTGCCGCACGAACAGCCATGGATAACTTCGGTGCTGAGTGGGGCAACGGTGTAGGACCTCAGGGGCAGTGCTATGCCATTCCTTCTACATTCCGAAGCGCAGAAGAGATGAAACCCTACGTCGACGAGTTTGTTGAATATGTGAAAGACCACCCCATGAATCGGTTTCTCATCACTCGCTTGGGGTGTGGCGTAGCTGGATTCCGCAACGAACAAGTGGCTCCTCTTTTCGATGGTTTATATAACGTAAAGAATGCAGTCTTTTCATTGGAATGGTGGTGGGTGTTGAATGAAATGCATTATGGGGAGGATGCGGTATCACCCGAGGTGCCTGAGATAATAGATGAAGAAGTATTGCTGGAATTAAGCCGCAAATATCGCTATGAGATTGGTGCAGGACTGCATCGCAGCGTTCCCCATATTACCATCCGCTATGCGGAAGAAGACAGCAAATTTGGATACACTGTACTCCATAATAGCTTTTTCTTCCACAGCCCCTATGAGTTCTATGTTTTCAGCAATGATGAGAAGTATAAGGAGCAGCACGAAGGTCACATCTTACTTGATGAATTCCACGACCAGTGCTTTAACCAAGGGTATGTGCGCAGAGTTCATTTCGCCGGGGTGCGAACTCCATTCAAAGACAACCGAGGTGACAGCATTTACACAGGCGACATTGTAAAGGCATACTTCCATGGATCACAGTACATCCTTCCGGTTGCCGCATTTCTAGACAAATATGCTTTGATGCTTGACAACCACAACATCCCACTATCTGAATGCACTAAACTCATCCGCCTTGGAACAGTATTCTACAAACTGGACAAGGAACAGAATTGGCCTCAACCACTAGTGAATGAACGATGCATGAGATTCTTCCAAAGTGTATACGGCACCTTCGGTTGTCCGCCAGACAGTACATTAGGTAAGGAATTGACGAAAGCTCAACTAACGCCCTGCTTCTATACGGAAGACTGGAACTATCTGGTCTTGAAAGAAATGGACATAGAATACAATTGGAGACATTAAGTTTAACAATAAAAAAGTAATATTATGATTATTTCCATTCAAAAGTTGCTGGAATCTCACGGTCTGGACTCAAAGGCCAAGGTGAAATTGGTGAGACACAAAGATGCACGCCAAGAAATCAAAAAACAGTACGGATATGAAGATGTTTATGACCTGTACCGTCGTGACAAGAACGCTTTTCTGAAATATCAGTCTGCACAAAGTAAACCTGTGTTTCATGGTGTGGACTATATTGTCAGTTTTATCGGAGAAGACAATAACCGAGCAAGATTTGTCGGAGTTTACAAGATTATTGCCGAGAAACCTATGGACGAAGAGCACCGCACAAATCCACAAGACTTGTACTATTATGAAATGGAAGAGGTATGCGGATTTGACGAGATGAAAGAGCGCGTAATCATACGCTGGAAGAACGCTATTGCGTGGCACCAGTGGTACAAGAATGAAATGCCAGTCATTGAAATCACAAAGGGGTTTGACCCTATTCAATTTACTGGCTACCTCAATTTCATTGTGACCTTCGACGAACTAACGGAAATAATAAACAACCAGTATGAAGAATGGAAGCGTATGCTTTCAAACATATACGGGGTCTATGCTATCCGTGACACCAAGACCAACAAACTATACATTGGTTCAGCCTATGAAAAGAAGGAAGGCATTTGGCATCGTTGGGAAAAATATGTAAAGACTGGCGGACACGGTGGCAACAAGGCCCTAATAGAGTTGGTCGAAAACGATTCCAATTACGCAAAGAATTTCAGTTTTACACTATTAACGATAGCCTCCATGGATACTCCTGCCAAGATTGTAATTGACCAGGAGCAGCTATATAAAAAGAAACTTGGAGCGGAGCTGTGTAACAACTAATCTTCAGAAACACACAATTGTCATCACCCTTTCTAAAGAGTGTATCTTCTGAATCAAAAACAGAAGGTACATTTCTTTTGCACGTACTGAATGTCTTTTGTCAAGAAGGAAGTCCTATAAACTGAATTTCTCTTTTTTTCGGAAAATACGGAGTTGTACTCTTTGTTTCTCGTGTAAACATGGAGTACGACTCCGAAAATAACACAAAAATATCTTCAACTCTAAAACGTGCTGCTTGAGGCATGCTGAATACTCATTACAAAGCAGTATACAAAGAGTTGGCACGCCTCAAAACACACTTCTGGTATTACTACACCACCACACATCTTCGTGTATGGTTAATATTACAGTGTGCCTCAGGCACACATAGATAGCACTACCGTATAGGGGGCTGAGCAGCCACTGTTTACTTGATAGATTTAAAAAAATATTTAATTTAGCAATAAAAAAAAATGCTCTACGTTATAGAAGTTGAAAATTGAGAGTTGAGAATCGATAATTAACCGAATGCGGTAGCCGACTTTCAACTTTCAACATTTGATTTTTACGTATTAACGAAACAACATATCAATAATATAAATATGGAAGAATCTGTCAACATTCAAGAACTGAACGAACGAATTTCGAGAGAGAGCGCATTCGTAGATGCCCTCACCATGGAACTACGCAAAAACATCGTCGGACAGAAACACATGATTGAAAGTCTGATGATAGGACTACTTAGCAACGGACACATCCTCCTCGAAGGTGTCCCTGGTCTTGCAAAGACACTGACCATCACCTCGCTAGCCAATGCCATCGATGCCAAGTTCAGCCGCATCCAGTTTACTCCCGACCTGCTGCCCGCCGACCTTTTGGGCACCATGATTTATAGCCAGAAAAGCGAATCCTTCAATGTCAAGAAGGGTCCCATCTTCTCCCACTTTATCCTTGCCGACGAAATCAACCGCGCCCCTGCCAAAGTGCAGAGCGCACTGCTCGAAGCCATGCAGGAACGGCAGGTCACCATCGGCGAAACCACATACAAATTGGAAGAGCCTTTCTTGGTTATGGCAACCCAAAACCCCATCGAGCAGGAAGGGACCTATCCTCTGCCCGAGGCACAGGTAGACCGCTTCATGCTCAAAGTGGTCATCAGCTATCCTCAGAAAGCAGAAGAACGCCAAATCCTCCACCAGCAGATGACCGGCGAGATGGTCAAGCAGCAGCCCATCCTCAAGCCCGCCGACATCCTCAAAGCCCGCAACATTGTCCGCGAGGTATACATGGACGAGAAGATTGAAAACTACATCACCGACATCGTCTTCGCCACCCGCTATCCCGAGCAGTATCAGCTCGGCAAACTCAAAGGCCTCATCAGCTACGGTGCTTCGCCCCGTGGCAGCATCAATCTGGCTCTTGCATCCAAAGCCTACGCATTCATGCGCCGTCGCGGTTACGTCATTCCAGAAGATGTCCGTGCCATTGCCATGGACGTGCTGCGCCACCGCGTGGGTCTCACCTACGAGGCCGAAGCCGAGAACATCACCAGCGAGGAAGTCGTTAACGAAATTCTCAACCGCGTGGACGTGCCTTAATAGCGAATTTTGAATTACAAATTTTGATTCCAAGACAAAACTACAATTCAATTTTCAACTTTCAAAGTGGAACAACAGAACAACGACATATTTACAAAAGTCCGCAAAATCGAAATCAAGGCGCGAGGATTGTCGAGACAGTTGTTCTCGGGCGAATATCACAGTGCCTTCAAAGGGCGCGGTATGGCATTTAGCGAGGTGCGCGAATACCAGTACGGCGACGATGTGCGCAGCATCGACTGGAATGTCACCGCCCGTCTCAACCACCCCTACGTCAAGATTTTCGAAGAAGAACGCGAACTGACCGTCATGCTGCTGGTGGATGTCAGCGGGTCTAACCGGTTCGGCACCCATCACCAGTTCAAGGAAGAGCTGGTTGCCGAAGTAGCAGCCACACTGGCATTCAGTGCCATCCAAAACAACGACAAGGTCGGAGTAATCCTTTTCAGCGACCGCATCGAAAAGTTCATCCCACCCAAGAAGGGCAGCAGCCACATCCTCCGTATCATCCGCGAGCTCATCACCTTCCGCCCCACCAGCAACGGCACCGATTTGTCTGAAGCACTACGCTATTTCACCAACGTCATCAAGAAAAGATGCACGGCCTTCCTGCTCAGCGACTTCTACGACGACAACTACACCGACGCGCTCAAGATTGCCTCGGGCAAACACGACTTGGTTGCCATTCGCATTGCCGACGAGAAGGAGACTTGCCTGCCCGACCTCGGGCTCGCCAAATTCTACGACCCCGAAACCGACGAAACCATTTGGATCGACACTGCCGACAGCACCATTCGCAACGAGTTCGCCTCGCGCTATGCCAATCACGTTTCGAAGGTCGAGGAGGTCCTCAAAAAGTACGGCATCGACCAGACCGTGCTCTACACCGGCGAAGATTATGTGAAAGAACTGAAAAAACTATTTGAACGTCGAGGAGCCTAAGTCTGCCCTACCAAAAACACCTATTTCATCATGAAAAAGAACATCCTAATACTTCTACTACTGGCAACGTTCTGTACGACAATATCGGCGCAGGACTCCGTCTTATCTCCCCAGACCATTCGTTATCAATTCCATCTGGACAGCACCACCATCATGCTGGGCGACCAGACCGTGCTCACCATCGAACCCACTACCATCTACCCCACTCTCGAAGACCTGACCAACAACGACATCGTTGCCGTCAACCAGTGGACAGACTCCACCAATGGCAATTTCTGCACCGCACTGACCAGCTTTGAGGTGGGCGAGCACTGGCTGCACATCGGACTCGACTCGGTGCTTCTCACCGTGCAGGACGTTCCCAACGTGGACACTACCAACACCAACATCCACGACATTGCCAACATCCTCCGCCAGCCCTACACCTTTGGCGAAATTGCCAAAGTGGTAGGCATCGTCCTCGGCATTTTGGCTTTGATTGCCGCCATCATATTTATTGTGATACGGCTGAAACGGCACAAACCCCTCATCAGCATTCCACAGGCTCCGCCGCTACCCGCCGACGTGCGTGCGCTCGACGCTCTCGAAGACCTGCGCCAACAGCAGCTATGGCAGCAAGGACGGGTGAAGGAATACCACACTCAGCTGACCGACATCGTACGCAACTACCTGGAAGAAACATACAGCATCCCCTCGACCGAGATGACTAGCGACCAGACGCTCGATGCCTTCCGCAGTTGCCGTGCCTACGCCGAAGAGCCCGCATCGCTTCTCCAACAAATGCTTCAGACCGCTGACATGGTGAAATTTGCCAAATCGCAACCGCAACCCTACCAGCACGACCTCTCGATGACCCAGGCCGTCAACTTCATCAAACTAACCGCACCCCACAACGAAGCCCCTGCTGCCGAATCCGCAGCACCCGCCCCATCCAACCAAACTCCTATACAATAATGAAGATAACATTTGCACACCCATATCTACTACTGCTTCTGCTGGTCATACCACTCTTAATCGCGTGGTACGTCCTGCGCTATCGCAAGCAGAAGCCCGCCCTACAGTTCTCCAACATCAGCCTCTTCAAAGGCATCCATAAGACCTTCCGTCAACGGGCCTATCCGCTTCTGTTCGCCCTGCGGATGGTAGCCGTGGGGGCCATTATCGTCGCCCTCGCTCGTCCTCAAAGCAAGCTCAGCCGTCAGGAGATGAAAGTGGAAGGCATCGACATCGTGATGGCAATGGACGTGAGCGGCAGTATGCTGGCCGAGGATTTCAAGCCCAACCGGCTGGAGGCCGCCAAGAAGGTGGCGTCCGACTTTATCGAAGGTCGCCGCAACGACCGTATGGGCCTGGTGGTTTTTTCAGGCGAGGCATTCACCCAAGTACCCCTCACCATCGACCATAGCGTGCTACTGAAACAACTCCACGAAATCAAAAGCGGCATGATTAAGGACGGAACCGCTCTGGGCGACGGCCTTGCCACCGCCATCAACCGCATCAAGGACAGCGAGGCCAAAAGCAAAGTCATCATCCTCCTCACCGACGGTGTCAACAACCAGGGAGCCGTCGACCCCCAAAGCGCCGCCGAGATTGCCGCGCTATACAACATACGGCTCTACACCATCGGCGTTGGCACCCACGGCCTGGCTCCCTACCCCTTTCGCGACCAGTTCGGACGGACCCACTATCAGAACATCCCTGTCGAACTCGACGAGCAACTGCTGACCCAGATGGCACACTCCACCAAGGACGGACAGTACTTCCGCGCCACCAACAAAAGTTCCCTGCAAAAAATATTCAAGCAAATCGACGAGATGGAAAAGAGCAAAATCGATGTCACCCAATACGCCCAGACCAAGGATGAATACCTTGGCTGGCTCATTCTGGCCGCACTTGCCCTTTTGCTCGAAATCATCCTCGGCCTCTTCTACTTCCGTAGCACACCCTAACCCCTATCAACATGATTCATTTCCAACATCCACAAATACTATGGTTTCTGCTCCTCATCCCTGCCTGTGTGGGAGCATGGATTTGGCTCCTCTTCCGCAACAAGAGACGGCTTGAAGCCTTTGCCGACCGTGGCATGTTCGGTCGGCTCATCCCCGATGCCTCCAGCTGGCGGCCCTCCACCAAGTTCGGTCTCATCATGCTGGGTGCGGCATTCCTCATCATCGCCCTCGCCAACCCGCAGGAAGGCAGCAAGATGGTCAAGGGCGAACGGCTCGGCAGCGACATCGCCATCTGTCTCGACATCTCCAACAGCATGATGGCCGAGGACATCCAGCCCAACCGTCTGGAACGCAGCAAACGCACCGTCGCCAACCTGCTGAACGCACTGGGCAGCGACCGCATCTCGCTCGTTGTCTTTGCAGGCAGCAGCTACGTGCAGATGCCCCTCACCAGCGACTACAGTGCAGTCAAACTCTTCCTCGACCAGATAGACTGTTCCCTTATCAGTGCACAAGGCACCGCCATCGGCGACGCCATCGATAAGGCCATGGAAACCTTCGGCTACGGCGACCCCGACCGCGAATGGGTCAAAAATCAAGGACGCGCCATCGTGGTCATCTCCGACGGCGAGAACTTCGAAGACGATGCCGAGGCCGCGGCACGCAAGGCCGCAGCCCAGAATGTGCGCGTCTGCACCATTGGCATGGGTCTGACCGAAGGTACCCCCATCCCCGAATACCGTGGCGGGCAGCGCGTGGGCTACAAACGCGACAACAGCGGCAACACCGTCACTACCCACCTCGACGAGGCCACCCTCACCGCCATCGCCCATGCCGGCAAGGGCATCTACGTCCGTGCCAACAACATCAATTCCGGCATTCAGGACATCGTCAAACTCATCGAAGGCCTCGAGAAGGACAGTTTTGGCGAGACACTCTTTTCCGAATACGAGAGCCGCTACCAGTATCCCCTCGCTGCCGCCCTGCTCTGCCTCATTGCCGAGCTGCTCATCTTCGAACGCCGCAACAAGAAATTCAACCTCGACAATATTATGAGTCGCAAAACTCCTGCCAACGACAATAACACTTCAACACAATCCAAGCAATGAAACGCATACTCCCTCTCATCCTCTTCACCCTACTACTGCTGCCATCCCTTTCTGTGGCACAAAACGGCAATGCCCGCAAAGACACCCGCAAAGGCAATCGCGAATATAAGGCCAACCATTTCGACCGCGCCGAAGTAGACTACCGTCGTGCCCTTCACCACGACAGCACCGCCTACCGTGCCCACTACAATCTTGGCAACTCCCTCTATCGCCAAAAGAAATACGAAGAGGCCACCCAGCACTATAGCCGCACCCTCGAACATCCCGGCCTCGACAAGAAGACCCGCAGCCGCATCCTACACAACCGTGGCAACGGAAACCTCAAGGCCGGACTTCAAAAAGAGAACCGCGCCGAAGGCATGCAGCAGTTCCAACAGGCTGTCAACGACTATCAGGAGGCCCTAAAACTCAATCCCAAGAACGACGACACCCGCTACAACCTCTCCTACGCCAAGAAACTGCTCCAACAGGCTCAGCAACAACAGCAGCAAAACGGTGGCGGACAAGGCGACAACAAGAATCAAAAGGACAAAGACAAGGACAAAAACAAAGACCAGAACAAGGACGGCAACAACGGTCAGGACAATCAGCAAGACCAACAAAACCAACAGAATCAGCAAAACCAGCAGGACAAAAAGCAGGACCGACAGCAGCAAAAGCAGCAAAAGCAAAAGCAGGAACAAAAGAAACAGGATGCCGAACGTCTGCTCGAAGCCGTCAAAAACAACGAGAAGAACACCATGAAGGAGAACGCCAAGAAACTCGAAGTCGCCCCCGCCGGCCGAATCGAGAAAGACTGGTAAGTCCGTAGGGGCAGACCCCCGTGTCTGCCCGTAACCCCTGAATTGCAAATTGAAATTGAAATGAAAAAGCACCATCTCTTATTTTTAGTTTTTAGTTTTTACTTTTTAGTTTCCACGGCACAAGAACTCACCGTGCGTGCCCCCGGCCGCGTCGATGTAGGACAGCGGTTCGAAGTCCGTTACGAGGTCAACGCCCGTGCCAACGACTTCCGTGGGCCCAATTTCAAAGGCTTTTCGGTGCTCTCCGGCCCCAATGCCTCTCACATGTCCAGCACCCAGATTATCAACGGGCAAATCTCCAGTTCCGTCACCACCGGCTTCACCTACATCATCCAAGCCGACATGGAAGGCTCCTTCAACGTAGGCAGCGCCAGCTGCAACGTCGACGGCAAGCGCGTCACCTGCCAAGGCTTCTCCATCAAGGTGGAGAAGGGCAACCCCAACACCCAGCAGCAGAACGCCCGCAACGCCTACGGACAACCCCAGCGGCAGCAGAGCCAGCGTGCCACCCAGCCCGCACAGTCCGACAACATCGACAGCCGTTCTCTCTTTGCCCGCGCCAGCATCAGCAAGAGCAACCCCTACCAGGGCGAGCAGGTCATCCTCACCTACAAAATCTACACCCAAGTCTCCCTCCAGCAGTACCAGATTGACAAACTGCCTGGCAACAAAGGTTTCTGGAGTGAGGACCTCACCCGCGACGGCAGTGTGAAACAATACGAGGAAACCGTCGACGGCCGTCGCTACATGGTGGCCGAAATCCGCCGTGGTGCCCTCTTCGCGCAGGAAAGCGGCAAACTCACCATCGAGCCTCTCGACCTCGATGTCCTCGCCCTCGTGCAGCGCCAACGCCAGCGCACCGGCTCCATCTGGGACCTCTTCGACGACCCCTTCTTCAACCCCACTCAGGCCGTCCAGAAACACCTCCGCACCAATAGCATCAACGTCAACGTCAAAGCCCTACCCTCGGCTCCCGACGGCTTCAACGGCGCCGTCGGCACCTTCTCCGTCTCCCGCGACGTAGACACTCGCGAAGTGCGCGCCAACGAGGCCATCACCTATCGCCTCACCATCACCGGCAACGGCAACCTCATGCTTATCGACGCTCCCAAAATCGACTTCCCCAAAGTCTTCGAAGTCTACGACCCGCAAATCAACGACCACATCACCCACAGCAACTCGGGCATCAGCGGCAGCCGCACCTTCGAGTGGGTCCTCATCCCCCGCAACCAGGGCGACTACGAGATTCCCGCCTTCAATTTCGTCACCTTCGACCCCTCTGCCGGACGCTACGTCACCAAGCACGTCGAGGCCATCCCCGTCCACATCAACAAGGGCGACCCCAAGTCGATGAAAAACGTCACCAGCAACAAAAGCGACGTCAAACTCCTCAACAGCGACATCAACCACATCCGCACCCACACCACCCCGTTCACCCCGCGTGATGCCAACGCGCGTCCCGCATGGTGGTTCTGGACCATGCTTGCCATCATCATTGCCACCTGCATCTCACTCGTCCTATTCTTCCGTCACCGTCTGGCACAGCAGCAGGACATAGCAGGCATGCGTCTGCGCCGCGCCACCAAGGAGGCCCGCAAACGGCTCAAGAAAGCCGCCAGCCACCTCTACGACGGCAACGACAACCTCTTCTACGAAGAAATCTACAAAGCCATCTGGGGCTGCCTCGCCGACAAATACAACATCGAACTCTCGCGCCTCAGCAGCGACACCGTCCGCGAATGCCTCGTCGAGAAACAGGTCGCCGAGCCACAGCAACAGCTCATCATGTCCACCCTCCAAGAGGTCGACTTCGCCCGCTTCGCCCCCGGCGATGCCGCCGCCAAGAAACAACAAATCTACGATCAGGCCCTCCAGATGATAGTGATGCTCTAACAATTGATAATCGATAATTTAGATATGAACAAGTTATTAGCCTTAAATTTTTGCCTTTTAGTCTCTATCGGTCTTTTTGCCCAATCACCGCAACAACTCATGCAGAAGGGCAACGACGCCTATAGCCATGGCGATTATGCCGCCGCCATCGAGGCCTACAACGCCATCCTCGATGCCGGGCAGCACTCCGCCGACCTCTACTACAACCTCGGCAACGCCTACTACCGCCAAGAAGAACTGGGCCAAGCCATCCTCAACTACGAGCGCGCACTGCGCCTCAACCCCCGCTTCCGCGATGCCCGCCAAAACCTCGACCTCGCCTACAGCAAAACCGAAGACCACATCGACCCGCTCCCGCAAATCTTCCTCGTCACCTGGGCACAGTCCGTCGTCAGCTGGTTCAGCCCCAACGGCTGGCTGGTGGTGCTGCTCCTACTCGTCGCCACCCTCGGAGCCCTCGCCGTCCTCTTCTTCGTCAGCGGCGACTACGGCCGTCGCAAACGCTCCCTACTCTTCGCCCCCCTCTGCGGACTGGTACTCCTGCTCGCCGTCGGCTGCGCCATAGCCTCCTTCCGACAGGCCAACCGCCACGACAAAGCCATCGTCACCAGCCCCATGATTGTGGTCAAAGGCTCACCCGAATCCCACAGCATCGACAAGATGATACTCCACGACGGCACCCCCGTCGACATCGAGGAAACCCTCGGCGACTGGCACAAAATCCACATCGCCGACGGCAACACCGGCTGGGTCGAAACCTCCGACGTCACCATTATTTAGTAAAAAAAATGACCACCATGAAAAAGATATTTGTGCTATTCCTAATTTTCAATTTTCAATTTTCAATTTTCAATTTCCTCCACGCCCAAGAGAAAGTTGAATACGTCGACGACGAAGAGTGCGGCTGCGAACTCGTCTTCATCGACGGCATCCAAACCACCCAGGACGGCGACCGCTTCGGCTTCAAACGTGAGGACGGCACCGTCATCGTCCCCAACAAATACATGTTCGTCGACCACTTCCACGGCCCCTACTGCAAAGTCTACATGAACTACGACAGCTGCGGCCTCATCAACCGAGAAGGCGAAGAAATCATCCCCTGCCTCTACAAAGACGTCAGCTACCCCAACGACGGCATGATTCTCGTCAACCAAGGCGAATACTTCGGCTTTTTCGACACCCTCGGCCGCCAGCGCGTCCCCTTCTCCTACCGTGCCGCCTCCTCCTTCAACGAAGGCCTTGCCGTGGTGGCCGTCGACATCGACAGCGACCTGGTCCAATACGGCTTCATCGACCACGACGGCAACATAGTCATCCAGCCCCAGTACGACTACGCGTTCCCCTTCTACGAAGGCTTCTCCGTCGTCAAGAAATACGAACGCTACGGCATGATCAACCGCCAGAACAAAGAAGTCTTCCCCATCAAGTTCGAAATTCTCACCTCCATGTTCGAAGGACTCCTCTTTGCCGGCGACGACGACGGCCTGGCCATGTACAACAACCGCTTCAAGCAGCTCACCAAACCCGTCTACTCCTACCTCGTCGGCAAGACCGAAGGCCGCATACTCGTCATGCGCGACAACAAATACGGCTACCTCGACGAAAAAGGCCGCGAAGTAATCCCCTGCCAATACGACCAAGCCGGCCTCTTCAAAGACGACCGCGCCTACGTCTCCCTCAACGGCAAATGGGGCATCATCGACTCCAAGGGCAAAGCCATCCTCCCCATCGAATACGACAACAGCGGCTACCGCGCCGAAGCCTACATCTACCACGACAGCCTCGCACTTATCGAGAAAGACGGCCGCTACGGCTACTGCGACATGCAGGGCCGCCCCGTCGTCTGGCCCTGCTTCGAAAACGCCTACCAGTTCACCGACGGCCTGGCCCCCGTCTGCCTCGGCCTCTGGGGCTACATCGACACCAAGGGCGACTTCTTCATCTCGCCCGTCTTCGACATGGCCTCCCCCTTCGAGTACGGCCGCTCCGAAGTGGTCTACCGAGGCGAGATACACAAGATGAACACCGAAGGCCGCTGCGTCAAAAACTGCAAAAACGCTCCCCGGTCATGGCGAAAATAGCAACCCATCCCGCCACCATCACCGCTGTGCGGCATGGCAGCGTCACCGTACAGCTCCACGTAGTCAGTGCCTGCGCCTCCTGTGAAGCCCACGGCCACTGCGGCTTTGCCGACAGCAAGGAGAAAACCATGGACGTCGACACCCCCCAATGGCAACACTACCGCACGGGCGACCACGTCACCGTCGCCATCCACTCCAACCGAGGCCTACAGGCAGTACTCATCGCCTACCTCATCCCCGCCCTGCTGCTGCTCGCCACCTTTACCACACTCACGGCCCTGCACCTCTCCGAAGGCTGGGTAGCCGTCGTCACCCTCCTCGCCGTCGCGCTCTACGGCCTGCTCCTCTATGCCCTGCGCCACCGTCTGCAGCGCAAGTTCACCATCACCATCCTGACAAAATAGCCACACAACGTAATAATTGCTTGATTGCTTGAATGTATGATTGCCTGAGTGGCTGCCGCGGTCAAATTACCCAAACACTCAAGCAATCAGACAATCAAGCGATATCATGAGTGTTTTTACTCAAGCATTAACGCAATCAAGCATTCAAGCAATATAATATTTTTATTATTAAAAAAAAATCCGTATTTTTGCATCTTCGAAAACTACGTACCACAACCATATATATGATTGTGGCAAAGAGATTTGTCATCAAGATTCATATATACAAACCCAACAAAACGATATTGATGAGAAGAA
>JAEEGH010008210.1_pt1 | contig 24778 bp, 22 predicted proteins | sample 9134181 | NCBI WGS metagenome assembly JAEEGH01 (sample SAMN16246544, study PRJNA631951) | gut metagenome | biome: gut microbiome; feature: rumen; material: DP-attached | host: Bos | place: Iran: Karaj | collected 2018-10
TCGATCAGCACGTTGGCCGTCGATTCCTCCGAGATGCAGACGTTGCCCAGGTACCATCCGGAGAATTCGAATCCGGATATCTCGGGTGCCGTGAATTTGATCGTCTTGCCGACGATGTAGTCCCTGTCCTCGGTGCTCAGAATGGTGACGTTGACGGGGGACTTGTTGTAGAGGCTGGCATATGCCACGCGCTCCTCGGTGAGCGTTATGTGCACCTCGGTGACCACATCCACCAGACCGTGGAGGTTGATGGACTCCCTTCCCGAGAACGGACCTGTGGTGATGCTCACCGGCGTGACTACGTACTCCTGGCCGCCCGTTCCCACGTAGACGTAGGAGAGGGTGTATCCTCCGGGGACCCTGAGGGAACCGGTACCCGCCGCGGACGTCTTCGTCTCGGCAACTCCGCCGTCGTAGTGGATCCTGATGGTGGCGTCGCCGAAGGCGTTGGCCGTAGTCGGCTCGTCGGTGTTGGACGCGTATGTGACTATTGCTATCTGCGTCATCCTGGCCACCACCACGGTGTTACCGGTGAACGCGGGGACGAAGAGTTCCGTCCCTCCGTTGACCTTCACGTCGGTGATCCTGTTGCCCTCGCGTCCGTAGACGGGGTACTGGGTATCGGTCCCGGTGGCGGTGCGCTGATAGGTTACGTTTATACCTCCGATCGAGAGCGATATGGACACGGTGTCGCCGGCCTGTAGGCCCTCCACGGTGTACGTGTCGATGAGCACCGGCACCGTACGTCCGTAGGGGACGACGGGGTTCGCCTCGCACTCGAACGCGAAGTTGAGGTCCGAGGTCATTGTGGGGAAGGTCTTGGATGCGGGCACCACCGAGTAACCGGGACTGACGATGATGGCCACCTTGGCGTACATGCCGCTCTTGACGCTGAATCTGAACTCCGCGGGCGAGACCGACCTGTCGAGGGTGGCGGTTCCGTCGAACAGGCTCTCGACGTTCTGGAAGAGGCTGTATCCGACGGTCATGATCTCGGGGCTGGCCCCGCTGATCGTCCCGTAGACGGTGTAGGACACCTCGTTCGACTTGATCGTGGTGTCGGTCAGGGAACCCTTCTCCATGGCCTTGGCGCCCAGATGGGCGGGGTAGTCGTCCCCGAGGTAGTTGCCTCCGTTGACGACGATGTTGAACGGTATGGTACCTCCGGATGAGAACGTGGGCACATCGAAGGTGTAGAGCGAATGCGTGCTCTTGTTGTAGACGTAGAGGAATGCCGTGAGATCGGCATCGGTGATGGTGCTGTCGTTGCGGACCCACTGCGGCACCATGTACGAGATCGTTATCCTGCCCGATTCGTCGGTAGCCGTGGATATGGCGAACGCCTTTCCGGGCGACAGGATGGTGAAGGACGACGAAGGTGTACGGGAATACTCGTAACCGGTGGACCTGTGCACCTGGTAGTACCAATCAGCGCCTATCTCCTCTCCGCGGAGGGGCGCGCCTCCGGCCGAGGACGCGTCCAGAGCACCGTTGACGGTGACCTGCAGACAGGCATCCTGGCATCTCAGGTAGACGACGGCGGACGGGTCGGTGAGGTCGGCGAAGTCGTCGCCCATGCATGTGAGCAGCGACCCGGGCTGTCCGCGTCTCGCGAAGTTGAAGGGATCGTCCGAGGGGGAGGCGGGGTCGCCGTCGAGATCGAACGTGTATCTGGACGACTGTGCGTACAGGAACAGGGCATACCTGCTGGCCTCCGAGGGGAGGGGATCGCGGCAGATGATCAGCGCGTTGCCCGAATTATCGGTGGTGGTGTTGACGATACCGCTGACCTTCTTGGTCAGGACGTACTTGCCGGTAATCGGATCGAGGTTCTCCAGGAACCATTCGCCCATCACGGTCGCGTTGGGGATCGCGAAGGTCCCGGAGCTGTCGGTGATGTTGACCCGTACCGACCTCTCCAGCGATTTGATGTCCGGTACCACGAAGTCCCCGGTCAGGTCTCCCGTGTTGTATGGGTCGAATATGAAGGTGTAGTTGCTCTTGGTGGCGGACGTGATCTTCACCCACTCCCCGAGAGCGCATGTGATGGAGTAGTGTCCCGCGGAATCCGTCGGGGAATTTCCGACCGAACCCGTGCTCTTGGTGTAGTACACGAGCACATCGGAGATCGGTCTCCCGGAAGCGTCGGTGATGGTCCCGGTGACGTAGACCTTACCGCCGTCGTACAGCGCCGTGTACGTACCGATCGAGGAACCGTCGCACTTCACATCCAGCACATACTCGCCGACGATGTCGGCGGGTACAAAATCGGTACCGACCAGGTACTGGACCGCGTAGGAGTACGAACGGCAGTTGAAACCGTTGACGGAAAGGGACGCCGACATGGCGGTGGGCACGTATGCGGTGCCGTCCTTCGTTATCGTGTAGGATACGTTGCAGGCCTCGGTCACCCTGAAGGATACCTGGGCGACGAGATAGCCGGGGCCGAACCGCGCCTGCATGTCCGCCCTTATGTCGGTGACGGACATCACTGGTACGAGGTCCCCGTACGTGAGGAACGTACCGTTGGCGTTGCTTCCGGTGTCGATGTTGTACCAATAACCGTCCGCGGTCCTGGTGTAACGTGCCGGATTCATCCCGTCAGGGAGGGCGTCGCCCCTGTAGGCCAGGCTGCTGTAGTTGTCCGTATCGGGTGTGAAGAGGGTGAGTCTCTGAGAATCCACCGATGCCGCATCGGAATCGTCCGCCGTGGCGAACAGGAATGCGGAAACGGCCACAAGACATATGATGGCTGCGATTGTTGCGTAATGGAAGTTCTTCATCGTATCCTCTCAGAAATATCCCGAAGCGGCCATCATCTGGAATATGTAGCTGACGGCCAGGCACAGGCCTGCGATCACTAATGTCAACGTTGCGACCAGATTGAGGTTCTTGGCGGAAGTGGCCATGAAGTCGACGGTGTGCACCGAATCGGAATGCTGGTATGCCGACTCGTCCGTGGCGGTCTCGCGCACGTTCCTCCAGTACAGGGGGGCGTATGCGATCGCCTGCGATACCTTCTGAAGGGCCAGGTACGAGACGAGGAGGGTGAGTCCCATGAATGCGATGGCGATCATCCTCATCAGGAAGATGATGTTCTTCGTACTTCCGGACAGGGCCGAGGACAGGTCGCTCACGAGCGAGATGGACAGTATCATGGATGCCATCGAGATCCCAAGGAGGGTGAGCGCATTCAGATTGATGGACCTGAGCCTAGCATCGAAAACATCGAGCAATTCCTTGGAGATCGAAACGACCTCTTCGTTCGAAGCTTCACTGAGGAACAGGTCGTACTTTCTCCCGAACTGCAGTGCATTCTTCCTAGTTGACACGTCGTTGTTTATTCTTTATAATTATTTATATGTGGCGCATTAAAAACGGGGGTTTTGACACGGTTTATTGGAAAACCGTAAACAATTCGACAGTAAACACGCACTGCTGGAACCTAACTGGGATATGACAGATTTGCCGCCGTGAGCCTCCGGTCGTCCCATACGCATCAGTCGTTCCAATGTTTTTTGAGATACGAGACGACCTCCGATATAGCCAGCAGGATGATTATCATGAGGATGATGTAGAGCGCGTTGGCCTTCAGGAAGGTTATGACCTCTCCGGCGGGATGGTTCACGTTGACCACGATCCCGTTCGCCTCATCGAATCCCACGTATTCCGTGGTGGGGATGGCATCCCCCTTGGTCACGAACACACGGTTCTCCTTGTCTATGGAGATGACGCGATGGTAGACGTTCCCCTTGAGGCTGGATGAATAGAACCCTATCACGTCACCTACCTTCACGTCCTCCGCATCGTTGCCCTTGAGCTTGTGGATGGCCACGAGGCTGTTGACGGGGATGGTCTCGATGTCGTACTGGGTCTGCGGTTCACCGTCCATCGAACCGGTGACGATGACGCGGAACTCGGAGTCCTTCAGGTCGGGGGACTTGTTGAATACCATGAGCGTGACCGTGAATGCGGAGACGATCAATGCGATCGCGATGACCGTCACTATCGCCTTCTTCTTCGATTCCATGGCATTTCCTCCATCGCAGCGGCCGTGCATCCCGATCGGATCCGCGTCCCATCCTGACATGGGTTTTCAGATTTCACGGATTTATAAAGATTGCCACAAAGGCATACATACATGTTCAGGAACGGCACGTTTTTTCAAAAATACCGACGGAACGGTACCGGCTGTGGATCGGTGCGAATGATTCGCTCTTGAATATTCTATATAGTATATTATAAAAGGAAACCGATGCTGGCGGACAAGCATTATCGACATTCACTCGGATACGTCTTGCCCGCACCTTTGTTATACCGTCACCGTATATCCTGCGGCGATGAGCATGGCACCGAGCTACAGGGACATCGACCCCAAGGTCAAGGCCATGGCCATGGCCGGACTGGCCCTCGGCATGCTGATGGCATGTATGGACGGGACCATCGTGGGTACCTGCGGGATGACCATAGCCAGGGACCTGAAGGGAGAGGAACTGTACTCCTGGATGGTCACCGCCTATCTCCTCTGCGAGACCGCCATGGTGCCGATCGCTGGCAAGATGTCGGACCGCTTCGGCAGGAAACCGCTGTTCATCATCGGCCTGCTCCTATTCATAGGCGGTTCCGTGGCAGCGGGATTGTCAACAAGCATGGAGATGCTCATCGCGTTCCGCGCCGTGCAGGGTCTGGGAGGGGGGATCGTGATGCCTGTCGCCATGGCGTCCGTGGCCGACTTCTACGCCCCCGAGGACAGGGGGAAGATCCAGGGGATGCTCGGTGCCGTTTTCGGTGTCGGGAGCGGTATCGGACCCCTCGTAGGAGGTGCAATATGCACATACATCTCATGGCACTGGGTCTTCTACATCAACGTCCCCATAGCGGTGGTCTGCTTCCTGCTCACGGTGAAGAAGTTCCCGTCGTCCGAGGCGAAGGACCTGAAGAGGATCGACTACTTCGGGATCTCCGTCCTCACCCTGCTGATTCTCGATATACTGCTGTATTTCCAGTGGATCGGCGACGAGATAGAGTTCCTCAGCCCCAGGTCAGGACTGATGATCGCCGGAGCGGCGGTGCTGCTGCTGGCGTTCGTATCCATCGAGAGGAGGGCGGAGGACCCAGTGATCACTCCAAAACTCGTGCACAAGCGCACAGTGGTCCTGTCGGCCATATACCTCTTCATCATGGGATTCGCGATGATAGGGTCGCTGACGTACATCGCGATGTACATCACCGCCGTATACGACTACGACGCGCTCCAATGCGGTTACGCCCTGCTGCCGATGGTGTTCGGGATGATGATGACATCCATGGGCAGCGGGATGCTCGTCCGCAGGACAGGTTACAGGATCTGGGTCATCTCGGGTTCGGTGCTCGTGATGGGTTCGCTGCTCATCATGTCGACACTCGGCCACGACTCCGCGATATGGATCCTGTACGTCTACACATTCTTCTTCGGACTGGGGCTCGGATGCACCATATCCACTGTGATGGTAGCTGTGCAGAACGTCACCCCCGCCGACGAGATGGGGATGACCACGTCCTCCGTCAGCCTCCTGCGCAACATAGGCGCTACTGTCGGTACCGCCACATACGCGATGATAGTATCCAACAGGATGGACATCCTGTTCGCGGAAACTGAGTTCGCATCACTGGCGGATTATTTCGGAATAAACGGTACAGGGCTGCTTCAGCTCAGATACTATCCGCCGATCCCCGGACTGGCGGACACCGTGGTCCGGATATTCGGCGACAGCGTATGCCTCGCCTTCCTGATCTGCGGATTGTCCTATGTGCTGGCCCTGATCCTTTCCCTGTTCATGGAGAAGGGATATGCCGTCTCCGAGGAATGAATCGTAAGGATCCGAATGATTGTAAAATGGAATGAGGGGCATACGCCCCGATTATTCATCTGAGGAACGTCTCGAGTTCCTTGATGCGCGCCTTGAGGACGGAGATCCTCTCCTGCGCGGCCTTGATGGCCTTGAACTCCTGGGTCTCATCGTTGACGACTGACTCTGCTTTCTCGAGTTCGGCCTTGGCCTCCGCGAGCTCCTTCTCGGCCGCGGACCTCTTCTGCTCGGTCTCGACCCTTATGTCGTTCTGGATGATGCTGTTGCGGATCTCCGCCCCCTTGGCGAAGAACTCCATGTGGCCGCACTTGACGCATGCGAACGAATCCACCTTGGGCTCGAGGAACACTCCGGGCTCCCCGGTGAGTTCGGCGAATTTCATAGGTACGAGGTCGGTGCAACCGCAGACAGTACATTTCCTCTGTATGGAAGCCATGTTCATGTAATCGCATTGATGCGTATAAAGGATTGCGGAATTGTCCCTGAACTCGGATTATCGGCGATGAGTCGCACTCACGCCTTATGACCGTACCGGATCGGCCGGGATTTAGACGGACGATTTCCTCCTGTATCTCGCGTTCCTGTTGGCGCCGCGCTTCTCTATGGTTCCCTCGGACAGCATCCTGTGGAGACATGCCTCCACAGTCGTCTGGCTGACATCCGGCAGTATCGACATGATCTCCCTCTTGGAAATCGGGAAGAGACTGTTGAGCACGACCGCCTCGACCCTGTTGCTCTTGGTAGCCCTCCTCCCTTCGACCGTGGCGAAGCACCTGTCAAGGCCCCTGTAGCACAGGAACAGGGTGTCCAGATAATAGCTGATGAATGGAACGTAATCGTTCCTCTGCTCATGCCATCCGCTGGAGGAGCGCGTGAGCGCATCGTAATAACGGTCCTTCGTGAAATCGATGCGTTCCTCGAATGAGATGTATCTCCCTATGTCGAAACCTGCCCTGTAGTACAGCAGCAACGTGAGAAGACGCGACATCCTCCCGTTCCCGTCAGCGAAAGGATGAATGGAAAGGAAATCAAGGATGAAACAGGGGATCAGAAGGAGCGGATCGACCCCGCTCTGGTCTGCGTCGATGTAGGCCAATACCAGCTGTTCCATGGCCGCAGGTGTCTCCGTATGGGACAGCGGCCTGAAATGTACGCTCCTGTTCCCGTGCTCATCGATCTCGATGATGACGTTATCCGAGGTCTTGTAACGCCCCCCACCCTCGGAGGTATGGGACATCATGATCCTGTGAAGACCCAGTATGGTCTCGGTATCGATATTCATATCCCGATATCCATCATGGATCATCGACAGGGCGTCGCGGTATCCAGCGATCTCCTCCTCATCATGGCCAATCGGTTCCACCAGACGATCGGCAAGGCTCTCCAGCCTCTTGTCTGTGGTACGTATGCCCTCTATCGCGTTAGAACCCTTTATCGACAGCAGTTTTGCACTGCGTTCCAATTCGGAGAAATTCGCAGGATGTTCTATGGCCAGATTGCGTGCCATCTCCCTGTAGGAGCCTATGCTCACCGCCTTCCCGAGGATCGACGCTGGAATACTGGAATCCTTGAGGAAGAGATAATCGAAACGGCGCATGTGTGGGTATTTTATTGCATATATTTAATGATTTTATATGCAATAAATCTGCATATTCACTAACTTTATTGCATATAAAATGGCAGTTTGTATGCAATAAAGAATGATTATGATAAAATGCGGATAAATCATCTCTCAGCGAAACGTCGTCATCCCGTGAAGCGGCATCGATGTACATTGCGCGGATACACGGCTTTTTGGGATGGTTTATAACCTCATATCGGTTGACAGACCCCATCGGAAGTGAAAGACGTGAGGTACGCGGAATTGGGAAGAACAGGAATCAAGGTCTCCAGGATATGCCTCGGAGGGATGTCGTTCGGAGAACCCTCCGCCGAATTCCACCAGTGGACGCTCGGTTACGATGATACGAAGAACATGATATCACGCGCCATCGATGCCGGTATCAATTTCATAGACACCGCCAACGTCTACTCCAAGGGAACGAGCGAGATGTTCATCGGCCGTGCGCTGAAGGATCTGGGAGTGGCGAGGGAGGATGTCGTCATCGCATCCAAGGTCTACTTCAACGAGGGGAAGCTCAGCAGGGCTGCCATCATGAGGGAGATCGACGGTACCCTCGAACGTCTCGGCACGGATTATCTCGACCTCTACCAGATTCACAGGTTCGACTACGGCACCCCTATGGAGGAGACGATGGGTGCGCTGAACGAACTCGTAGAATCCGGGAAGGTGAGGGCAATCGGCGCATCCGCGATGTATGGCTACCAGTTCCACAATCTCCAGATGATAGCGGAGAGGAACGGATGGGAGATGTTCTCGACGATGCAGAACCACTACAACCTCCTCTACCGCGAGGACGAGAGGGAGCTCATACCTGTTTGCAGGCAGTACGGGGTGTCGCTGATCCCCTATAGCCCGCTGGCAAGCGGACACCTGTCGCATCCTCAGTGGGATTACGGCAGCAAGAGGGACACCACGGATTCGGTACGCAAGGGGAAGTACGATCAGGCGAAGGAGAACGACATGGAGATCGTCGGAAGGGTGCACGAACTGTCGGAGCGCTACGGAGTATCGATGTCACAGATCGCGTTGGCCTGGCACTTCTCCAAGGGAGTGACCGCGCCCATCGTCGGAGGGTCGAAGATAGCCCATCTCGAAGAGGCGATCGGGGCGGTCGATATCGAACTGAAGCCGGAAGATGTCGCATATCTCGAGGAGCCGTACCGCCCGCATGCGGTGGTCGGCGCCCTGTCAGAATGAGGACGTCCCTCACCCCATCAGGAGCGACAGCTCGAGGGTGACGTTGCCGTCCCCGAGGAACATGTGCATGGACCCTGAGGTCGCATCCGGTACTTTCGCCAATCTGGTGTAATCCCACGAGTTGCTGCCGTAAAACACGACGATCTGGTCCCCGCTGTACAGGACGATGTCCCCGGGACCGGTGGATGTATGGATATCCGAACTCGTCAGCTTCACGCCGATCTCCCCGACCTTCTCGAAACTGCCGTAGTCGTGCAGATTTACGGAAACAGTACCCTTGGAGAGGGTATTCCTGAGTTCGTTCGCGGCGGCGGTATCGGCGAAATCCGCATAGATTGTGCCGTTGGGGCCCTTTATGGCGAGACGTGCACCGTCCAAAGTTCCCGGTTCCACATTCGGAGGGATGATGGCATCATCGGACCCGTCTTTGCTGTCATTCTTGTTCATGGTAATCATCACAGCCCCGGCTACGGCCAATGCCGCTACCGCGAGGACCGCCGGGATCTTCCAATCCATGCGGTTTCGATTATGTCCTCGCATTTATCCTTTGCTAAACCGCGTTCCCTCATCCGCCGATGCGGTCGCTTGCTCTTTTTCCGCCCGCGTCACCAACACAATGCATTTTCAAGTACTACAATGTATAAAAATATACATTATAGTATATTTCTATACATCAATTTAATATACAATCCGAATAATCAACCATCGACCCGTATAACGGAAACAAGGAGGAACAGAGATGCTTACGCCCGGATTGGAGGAGGTGAGGAGGTACGCCGAGGAAGGATACACGGTATGCCCGGTGTGCCGCGAGATACTCTCCGATTTCAGGACCCCCATCGAGGTGATGAGGGCGCTGATGAAGGTCGATGAACACTGCTTCATGCTAGAGAGCGCGGATTCCTCCAAGAGATGGGGGCGCTACACCTTCCTCGGTTACGGCGCAAGGAGCACCATAACCCTGAAGGATGGCATCATCGATATGGACGGCGTGAGGACCCAAACGGAGGATCCCAACTCCGACATCAGAAGGTTCCTCACCGGATACAGGGCGCCCAAGGTGCCCGGCATGCCGCCGTTCACGGGAGGTCTCGTGGGTTATTTCTCATACGACTACCTCAAGTACAGCGAGCCCACGCTGGGTCTTAAGGCGGAGGATACCGAGGGATTCAAGGACGCCGACCTGATGCTCTTCGACCGGCTGATCGTCTTCGACAACTTCGCCCAGAGGATGCTGCTCATCGTGAACGTCCGCCTGGACGATCCCGAGAGGGGATACCTGTCCGCAGAGAAGGAGATAAGGGAGATTGAGGAGCTCGTCAGACACGGCGAACCGTGCCCTGACCTCAAGGGACGTCTGAGGAGCGATTTCAAGCCCCTGTTCGCCGAGGAAGGATTCTGCTCCATGGTGGATAAGGTCAAGGAGCATATCCGCGAAGGGGACATCTTCCAGGCGGTAGTATCCAACAGGCTGGAGGCAGACTTCGAAGGCAGCCTCTTCGACACCTACAGGGTGCTCAGGTCCCTCAACCCGTCACCATACATGTTCTATCTGTCCGGAACGGACATAGAGGTCGCCGGGGCATCACCGGAGACGCTGGTGAAGCTGGAGGACGGTATCCTGCACACCTTCCCGCTGGCGGGGACCAGACCCCGCGGGAGGACCGAGGAGGAGGACCTCGAACTGGAGAGGGAGCTCCTTGCCGACCCCAAGGAGCTGGCGGAGCACAACATGCTCGTGGACCTGGGGAGGAACGACCTCGGGAGGATCAGCGAGTTCGGCTCGGTGGAGGTGGAGAGATACCATACCGTCGAACGCTACTCCCATGTGATGCACATCGGGTCCACAGTGAAGGGGAGGATAAGGAAGGACAGGGACGCATTGGATGCCGTCTCGTCGGTACTGCCCGCGGGTACGCTCTCCGGAGCTCCGAAGATAAGGGCGTGTCAGATCATCGATTCGCTGGAGAACAACAAGAGAGGCATCTACGGCGGGGGCATCGGATACATCGACTTCTCCGGGAACCTCGACCTGTGCATAGCGATAAGGATAGCATACAGGAAGAACGGCAAGGTCTTCATCCGCAGCGGTGCGGGCATCGTCGCTGATTCCGTACCCGAGAGCGAGTTCAGGGAGTGCCTGAACAAGGCCGCGGCGGTGGTATCCGCTATCGAGAGGGCGGAGGGTGATGACCTGTGATACTCCTGATCGACAACTACGACAGCTTCTCCTACAACCTATATCAGCTGATAGGGTCGATAGTGCCAGACATCAGGGTGATAAGGAACGATGAGATGTCCCCGGAGGAGATCGATGCCCTAGGGCCCGATGCGATAGTCCTTTCCCCAGGACCCGGAAGGCCGGAGGACGCGGGCGTGTGCATCGATGTGATACGCAGGCTCGGAGACAGGTACCCCATACTCGGGGTCTGCCTCGGCCACCAGGCGATATGCGCCGCATACGGTGCGAGGATCACCTACGCAAGACAGCTGATGCACGGCAAGCAGTCGGCTATATCGATGGAGAAGGATCCAATATTCGACGGCGTGCCCCAGAACACACCGGTCGCCAGATACCACTCGCTGGCGGCCGACCCGGACACGATCCCCGATTGCCTCAGGACGATAGCATCCACGGATGACGGGGAGATAATGGCGGTCAGACACATCACGAACACAGTATACGGGGTCCAGTTCCACCCCGAATCCATCATGACCCCCGAAGGGGAGAGGATGATGAGGAACTTCATAGAGATAGCAAGGAAGGGAAGAGAATGATCAAGGAAGCGATTATCAAACTGGTGAACAAGGAGGACCTCACCTACGACGAGGCGTACACGGTGATGAACGAGATCATGACCGGGGAGACCTCTCCCACCCAGAACGCGGCGTTCCTGGCGGCGCTCACCACCAAGAACACCCGTGCGGAGACCGAGGCGGAGATCGAGGGATGCGCCGCGGCGATGAGGGAGCATGCGCTCATCGTGGAACACCCCTACGACGTGCTGGACATCGTAGGAACGGGAGGGGACAACTCCAACACCTTCAACATCTCCACCGTGTCCTCGTTCGTCATATCGGCGGGCGGGACCAAGGTGGCGAAGCACGGGAACCGCGCGGCATCATCCAAATCCGGTACCGCGGACTGCATGGAGGCGATGGGCATCAACATCAGGCAGAGCCCCGAGAAGGCAAGGAGGCTCCTGGACGATCCGGGCATATGCTTCCTCTTCGCCCAGGAGTACCACTCGTCGATGAAGTACGTCGCATCCATCCGCAGGGAGCTCGGTTTCCGCACGGTGTTCAACATCCTCGGTCCGCTGACCAATCCCGCTAAACCGACGTATCAGATCCTAGGGGTCTACGAGGACACCCTGGTGGAACATCTGGCACATGTGCTTTCCAAGATGGGCGTGAAGGCCGGGATGTCGGTGCACGGGCAGGACCGCATGGACGAGATCTCGTGCAGCGCGCCCACCTCCGTCTGCGAGTTCCGCGGATCCAGGTTCGACAGCTACACCATATCGCCAGAGGACTTCGGCATCGCCAGATGCAGCAAGACAGATGTCCTCGGAGGTTCCCCAGAGGAGAACGCCAAGACAGCCATGGACATCCTCTCCGGAGTTAGGGGACCGAAGTTCGACACCGTGTGCCTCAACGCCGGTGCGGGACTCTATGTGAGCGGTAAAGCTTCGGACCTTTCCGACGGCATCGAACTCGCACGCCAGCTGCTCCTCGACGGCAGCGCCAGGCGCCAGTTCGAGAGATACAGGGCGGCATCGAACGAATGAGCTCCGACATCCTCGCAGAACTCGCCGAAGCGGCACGCCTACGCGTATCCGAATCCAAGAAGGTGATATCACCGGAGGAGATGGAGAGGAGGGCGAGATCCCTTCCCTCGGACACGGGATTCCCATTCGAGGAGGCGCTCGGCCGTAAGGGCATGTCCTTCATCTGCGAATGCAAGAGGGCATCACCTTCCAAGGGCGTGATAGCGGAGGATTTCCCCTACGTCGATATCGCCAAGGACTACGAGAGGGCAGGCGCATCCGCCGTATCCGTCCTGACCGAACCCACGAGGTTCCTCGGTGACATCAGATACCTGGAGGAGATCTCGGGAGAGGTCTTGGTCCCCTGCCTCAGGAAGGACTTCGTCGTCGACGAATATATGATATATGAGGCCAAGTGCGCCGGTGCATCCGCAGTGCTCCTGATATGCTCGATACTGGAACCGGAGCAGATGAGAAGATACATAAAAATCGCGCACAGCCTGGGGATGTCCGCACTCTGCGAAGCCCATGACGCGTCCGAGGTCAGGATGGCCGCCGATGCGGGAGCAAGGATCATAGGCGTGAACAACCGCAACCTGAGGGACTTCTCCGTTGATCTCGATACGTGCATATCCCTCAGACCGCTGATACCGGAAGGGGTGCTGTACGTCGCCGAGAGCGGTATATCGACACGCGGGGACATCGAACGTCTCGAGGATGCGGGAGTGGATGCGGTGCTCATCGGCGAGACGCTGATGCGCGCCGAGGACAGGAAGAGGAAACTGGACGAGCTGAGAGGGGTTTCATGACATTGGTCAAGTTCTGCGGCATACGCACCATGACCGATGCCGATGCGGTCAACGAGATCCACCCCGACTTCGCAGGGTTCGTATTTGCTCCCGGAAGGAAGCGCACCATAGATGCGGATACCGCCGTCTCACTCAGAAATGCAATTGACCCAGATATCAGAACTGTGGGAGTCTTCAAGGACCAGCCCATGGAGGATGTCATCCAAATCTCGGGGAGCGGGTCGATAAATATCATACAGCTCCACGGCTCGGAATCCGAGGGGTACGTGAGGGAGGTCCGCAGCCTGACCGGACTCGAGGTGATCCGCGCGTTCACGGTATCCGCAAAAGAGGATGCCGTCGCATGCTCGTACACATGCGCCGACCGTCTGATGTTCGATTCCGGGGCGGGTTCCGGAGAGACGTTCGACTGGTCGTCCCTCTCGGGGATAGAGAGGCCTTTCTTCCTCGCCGGAGGACTCGATGCGGATAACGTGTACGAGGCGATCGTCGAGGTCCGTCCCTTCGCTGTGGACGTGAGTTCCGGTATCGAGACCGAAGGTAATAAGGATAAAACGAAGATGCGGGCATTCATGGAAGCCGTCCGCAGGGCGGACAGGAGGTTGGAAGGATGACCGATGGCAACGGAAGGTTCGGGGACTACGGAGGACAGTACATACCCGAGACGCTCATGAACGCCGTGATCGAGCTCGAGGAGGCGTACAACAGGTACAAGGACGACCCGGAGTTCAAGAGGGAGCTCTCCGAACTGCTCGAGGAATACGCCAACAGGCCCAGCAGGCTCTACTACGCCGAAAAGATGACGAAGGAGCTGGGCGGAGCCAGGATCTATCTCAAGAGGGAGGACCTCAACCACACCGGCGCCCACAAGATCAACAACGTCCTCGGACAGGCGCTGCTCGCCAAGAAGATGGGTAAGACCAGGCTCATCGCCGAGACCGGTGCCGGACAGCACGGTGTCGCCACCGCCACCGCGGCCGCGCTCATGGGGATGGAATGCCTCGTCTACATGGGCGTCGAGGACATGGAGCGCCAGAAGCTCAACGTCTACCGCATGCGCCTTCTGGGTGCCGAGGTGAGAGGCGTCAGCACCGGGACGGGTACCCTCAAGGATGCCGTGTCGCAGTGCATGAGGGAATGGACCTCCAGGATAGACGACACCCACTACTGTCTCGGATCCGTCATGGGCCCGCATCCCTTCCCCACGATCGTCCGCGACTTCCAGGCCGTCATAGGCAGGGAGATCAGACAGCAGATAATGGAGAAGGAGGGCAGGCTCCCCGACATGCTCATCGCGTGCGTGGGGGGCGGCTCCAACGCCATCGGGACGTTCTACGACTTCATCAAGGACGAACAGGTGGAGCTCATCGGAGCCGAAGCCGCCGGAAAGGGCATCGATACACCAGAGACCGCGGCCACCATGAACACCGGATCCGTCGGTATATTCCACGGCATGAAGTCCTATTTCTGCCAGGACGGCTTCGGACAGATCGCCCCGGTGTACTCCATATCCGCGGGCCTGGACTATCCCGGCATCGGACCGGAGCACGCGTGGCTGGCGGACATCGGGAGGGCCAAGTACGTCGCGGTGACGGACGAGGAGGCCGTCCAGGCGTTCGAATACCTCTCCAGATGCGAAGGCATCATCCCTGCCATAGAGTCGTCGCACGCGCTCGCCTATGCCATGAAGGTGGCGCCCAAGATGGACAGGGAAAAGATCATAGTGGTCACGGTCTCCGGCCGCGGGGACAAGGACGTGGCCGCGATCGCAAGGTACAGAGGGGAGGATATCCGTGAGTGACATCGGGAAGGCGTTCGACCACGGGAAGGCGTTCGTTGCCTTCATCACCTGCGGGGACCCCGACCTCGAGACCACCGGCAAGGTGGTGAGGGCGGCCGTGGAGAACGGTGCGGACCTGATCGAATTGGGGATCCCTTTCTCCGATCCCACCGCCGAAGGGCCCGTCATCATGGAGGCCGACAAGCGCGCACTGGACGGCGGGGTCACCACCGACGACATCTTCGAGTTCACCAGGGAGCTCAGGAAGGACGTGTCCATACCCATGGTGTACATGACCTACGCCAACGTCGTGTTCCACTACGGAACGGACAGGTTCTGCAGAAGAGCCAGCGAGGCAGGTGTCAGCGGCCTCATCCTGCCCGACGTCCCCTACGAGGAGAGCGCGGAGTTCAGGGAGACATGCGAACGCTACGGCATGGACCTGGTGTCAATGGTCGCCCCTACGTCGAAGAACAGGGTCGCTGCCATTTCCGGACAGGCCAAGGGTTTCATCTACATCGTGTCCTCCCTCGGTGTCACCGGAACGAGGGACAGCATCACCACCGACCTCTCACCGATCATCTCCGTGATAAGGGAGAACACCGACACGCCCTGCGCCGTCGGCTTCGGGATATCGACCCCGGAACAGTGCAGGGCCATGGCATCCGTCGCCGACGGTTCCATCGTCGGCAGTGCCATCGTGAGGATCGTTGCCCAGCACGGAAGGGACTCCGCCGGACCGGTCGGGGAATACGTCAAGTCCATGAAGGATGCGATCAGGGACCTCTGAATCCGTCACGATACACGTACCCTTTTCAGAACGTGCGGAATAATTGTGTAAATGGTTTGAGAGGGCCTGACGGCCCCTTCGTCCTCACATGTTCATCTTGGACTTCTCGTCGGAATCGAACAGGAACGCGATCATGAAGGGTGCGTTGAGGATCTCGGGAAGGACATCGCAAAGATGAACCCATAGAGATGGATCCTTCTTCGAACTAACATTTTTGTAAATGCCCGATATCCGTCATACGATAGTCCGATGTCCAGATACGAAGCTCTCGGCAACGCGATAGAGGAATCCGTCCGCAGGTCCTGCGAAGGGAAACGTGTGGGCATAGCCTTCTCCGGCGGGATGGACTCGGGACTACTGGCGGCACTGGTATCGAAGTATGCCAGATCGGTGACCTGCTACACCTGCGGTACCGACGATTCCTTCGATGTGGCCGCAGGGAAGGAATTGGCGGAGAAGCTGGACATCCCATGGGTCCAATGCAGGATATCCGAGGATGACATAGAGAACACCATACGCGAGTTCATACTCGCCACGAAGGTCAGCGACCCGTTCACGATATCCTACGACCTGCAGCTTTTCACCGTATGCCGCGATGCAGGCGAGAGGGTGATCATCAGCGGTCAGGGTTCTGACGAGTATTTCGGAGGATGCGCCAGCTCCGTCAACGACAATGACGAGGAATACGAGGCGGTAAGGAACTGGGGCATCGAGAGGATGATGAAGGTCTCGATGCCCTGCGAGCTTTCGATCGCGTCCCATTTCAAGAAGAGACTGTGCTACCCGTATCTCGACGAGGAGGTCATCCGCAGGGTCGGGGAGATCGATCCAGCGGAGCTCAGGCCCACCTCGCTCGAGAACAGGAAGTCGGTCCTCAAGACCGTGTGCGAAGAACTCGGATTCCCGATGCTGGCACATCGTACGAAGAAGGCTTCCCAATACGGTTCGAACACCACCGAACTCATCCGCGGACAGGCCCGGAAGAAAGGCGTGAGATACAACAGGTACATAGCGGACATCTACGAATCCCTCGGCCTGAGGAATGCCAACCTCCTCAGGGATTCGGTAGTGGATGTGAGGATGGACCCGATCCTGGTGCACGATGCAGAGGAGATCCTGGAAAGGAACGGGATGACGCACTCCGAGGCCGTGGCCGCTTTCTACAGGAAAATGATCAGGGACGGAAACATCGATTTCCTCGATTGACCTTCATATTCACATCCTTCTGTAGACGTACCTTGCGTTCCTGAACTCCCCCACCTTCTCCGCACGTCCCTCCTTGACCATCCTCTTGATCACGGAATCGACAGTATGGATGCTGATGTCCGGGAGCGCCATCTGTATCTGCCGCTTGGAGATCGGAACGAGGCTCTCTTTCAGGATCCGTTCGATCCTCTCCGTTTTGTTCATTGCCTTGGAACCTATCAGAGCGAACCTCGTATCGAGATCGGTGTAGCATTCGAACAGCATCTGCAGGAAATACCTGATGAACGGGACGTATGTGTTCTCACTGATGTCCCATCCGTACGATGATTCCCTCAGCGACTGGTAGTATCTGTCCCTGGTCATCGCTATGTGTTCGTCCAACGAAACGTATCTGCACACATCGATACCGTGGCGGTACAGGAGCATGTAGGTCAGAAGGCGCGATGTGCGGCCATTGCCATCCATGTACGGGTGGATGCAAAGGTAGTCCAGTATGATGCACGGTATCAGTATGAGCGGATCGATCCCCTCGCTGTCCGCCAGGAGGTATGCATCCAGCATGGCAGAGATGTTTTCCTCCACTTCCCGGAACGGTACGGTGCGCATCACTATGCGCTTGCCGCCCTGCGCATCTATCGCCGCTATGGCGTTGTCGCGCGTCTTGAAATGTCCCCTATCATCAGGGTGGCCGGCCCGGATGACCGAATGCAGCCTGTTCAGGGTCTCGATGTCGACATCGAGGAGTTCATTGTGGATGAGGTCCAATGCGGTACCGTATCCTGCGATCTCCTCTTCCGAATGCGTGAGCGGAGTCCCTCCGCGCACTATCAGTTCGTGGATGCGTTCGTCTGTGGAGATGATGTCCTCGATCTGGTTGGAAAACTTGACGGATGCGATCTTGGCGATCGTCAGTATCTCCGAGTACTCCTTCCTGTAAGCTTCCTTGCGGAATCCTTCTTTGGCAATGGCCTCATGCAGCAATCCGATCAGACCGACGATATCCTGCGGCAGGTTGTCCGCCACTTTGTCATAGGAGTATTTGTGCACACATTTACTAGGTATTTTCCACTATTTAATAACTAGTAAATTTTATTTTATCAGGTATAATTTTGATTTTAATACCTAGTAAATGTATGATGATACCCCGATTCGGAGAATCATTATGTTATCGAAGGCAATCGAATGATCGATGTATCCTCAGAAGGATTGCGGACAAATCGGAAAAAACTCAAGGCTGTCGCTTAGTTCTGCAAGAGGACTACAAAGGACGGGAATCTCCGTCTCCTTGCCGATTGAATGTGCCAGTATCATACCTAACCCGCATGGGTATATACCCATACCCCTACACCTAGTAACACGAATTAAGGATAAATATTACTAACCATTTCAAGATGCATGGAGAAATCTGCAATCATCGCAATCGCCGCCGTGGTCATAGTCGTTGCCGCAGGCGGGATAGGTTTCGCAATGATGAACAAGGACAAGGACAGCTCCTCCGGAGAGGTCACCGACGCCTTGGGAAGGAACGTTTCCGTCCCCGAGAACCTCGACAAGGGGATCGTGACCATCGGCAGCACCGGGCCGCTCAGGTTCGCATCGATGTTCGATGTGGCCAACAAGGTCATCGAAGTCGATATCGGGGACATCACCGATAACAAGAACGGAAGGGCATACTCGTACGCATACCCCTACGACAAGCTCAGCACCGAGACGCAGTCCCACGCGAACAACGCCCTCGACACCGCCACTGTTGAGAAGATTGCGAACAAGGGTCCCAGCCTGGTGATAACCTCCGAGGGCATCTGGAAGAACTACACCGCCAACTTCGAGATCCTCGAGAAGCAGTGCACCATCGTCGTCATCAAGGACCAGCAGATGAAGTTCATGACCGGCGACGACGGGAAGCTCGCGGAGTTCATGACATTCAACATCAACCTCCTCGGGAAGGTGTTCAAGCAGGAGAGCCGCGCCGAGAGCCTCATCAACGGCATCAACGGGATCGTCGCGGACATCGCATCCCTGAAAGGGACCTCAGACAAGAACATCTATGTGGCAGGGCTCACGATCTCGGGAAGCAACCCCTTGACCACGACGTTCCCCTCATACATACCCTTCGACCTCACAAAGTCAAGCAACGCGTACAAGGGAACGTCCACGGAGTCCAAGGTCGTCCTGACCGTCGAGGAGTTCGCGCTGATGGACATCGACATGATCCTCATCGACCCCTCCTCGTCGGACAAGATCTCCGTCCAGGACAGCCAGCTCGTGATGAAGAACATCTACGACCAGGGCGCATCCGCCCCCAAGATGTACATCACCGTGCCCATAGTCTGGGACAGCATCAACTACGACTGCGCCCTCGCCAGCGCCTATGTGGTAGCCTACCTCAACTACGGAGGATTCACCGAGGAGCAGCTCAGGGAGAAGGTCAACAACGTCTTCACGGTGTTCTACGGTGACCACGGAGCCAACGTCCTGAAGGACATGAGCGACTTCTTCGTGGGCAAATCGACCGACAACGGACAGGTCATGCCGCTGTTCAAGGAAGTGACCATCGAGCACGACAGCGAATACAAGTTTGTGGCCGCCTGAATGGCGGTCCAAACCCTTTCCCTTTTTTTATCTGATAGCAGATGTGGTACCGAATGATGGTAGAACGCATCCAGACCGATGAGGAGGTCAACGAGACCCGCCAGGGATACCTGCGCTACTCCAGGAGGAAGAGACTCTTCGTCCTCGGATCGCTGGCGGCGCTGATCCTGCTGTCGCTCTTCACGCTCAGCCTCGGCGACACGAAGCTCACATACGGGGAGATACTGAAGTACCTGTTCGACAGGGACGGTTCGTGGTACAGCACGGTCGTGTGGGACCTGCGCTTCAGGATGGTCGTCGCCGCCCTCTTCGCGGGAGCGGCGTTAGGCATCGCGGGTTCGGTCATGCAGAGCATCCTCAGGAATCCTCTCGCATCCCCGTTCACGCTGGGTCTTTCGAACGCATCGGCCTTCGGGGCATCGCTCGCCATCCTCTTCATGAACGGCGGAACGATCGTAGGACAGACCGCCGCATACGCCAACGTCAGCAGCCCTCTGCTGGTCACGTTCATGGCATTCGCCTTCGCGATGGTCGCCACTGCGGTGATGCTTCTTCTGGTGAAGATAACGGAATGCACGCCGGAGACCATAGTCCTCGCGGGACTGGCCATAAGTTCGATATTCTCCGCCGGGCTCGCGTTCCTGCAGTACATAGCGGACGATGTGGCGCTATCCGCCATTGTGTTCTGGCAGTTCGGCAGCCTGAGCAAGGTCAGCTGGGAGAACCTCTACATCGTCGGATTCGTTCTGCTGCTGGTCTCCATCTATTTCATCTACAAACGCTGGGACTACAACGCCCTGGAATCCGGCGAGGATGTCGCCAGAGGTGTCGGGGTGCACGTGAGGAACACGCGCATCGCCGGACTCGTCCTCTCCGCCGTCCTGACCGCCACGGTCGTATCGTTCATGGGCGTGATCGGATTCATCGGACTTGTAGGGCCGCACATCGTCAAACGCCTGATAGGCAACGACAACAGGTACGTCCTGTTCGGATCGATGATAATAGGCGCCCTGGTCCTTCTGCTGGCGTACATAGTGGGATCGTTCGCGTTCTACACCGTGATCCCCGTCGGGATCATCACATCGGCCATCGGCGGCCCGATGTTCATAATCATATTGCTCAGGGGGCGCAGGAAGAGATGATCGACATAAGGGACATAAGGTTCTCATACGGGAAGAACGAGGTCCTCAAGGGGATCAGCTTCCAGTCCGCAGAGAACACCGTAATATCGATACTCGGACCCAACGGAACGGGCAAGACCACTTTCCTCAAGTGCGTATGCGGGGTCCACAAGCCCTCATCCGGAGAGATACTGGTCGACGGCACGGACATATCCAAGCTGGGCGGGAGGGAGCTGGCGAAGAAGATCGCCTTCGTCCCGCAGTCCGCCCCGACATCCAGGATATCGGTGTTCGATTCCATCCTGATCGGAAGGAAGCCGTACATCGAATGGGGCGCGACCAGGAAGGACCTGGACAAGGTGACCGAGATCATCGATGCGCTGGGTATGTCGGACATCGCCCTGAAGTACACCGACGAGATCAGCGGAGGGGAGTTCCAGAAGGCACAGATCGCCAGAGCGATCGTTCAGGAACCTTCGGTGCTGATCCTCGACGAGCCCACCAACAACCTCGACATCTCGAATCAGCACAGGACGATGCACATGATCATGGACATCGTACGCGAAAGGGGCATGTGCACCATCATGACCATGCACGACATCAATCTGGCCGTCCATTACTCGGACAAGCTCATGTTCATCAAGGACGGCAGGATAATCGCATACGGCGGGACCGAGATCGTCACCGAGGAGCTCATCAAGGAGGTCTACGGCATCGAATCCGACATCATCTACCACAAGGGCATTCCGCTGGTGGTGCCCAAGTACTCCACCAAGTACGAGCACGCGGAGCACCATCACGACCATCTTCACGAGCACGACATCCACGACCACCTGGTCGTAGGGAAGGACGACGAATGGGAGAGGGAGGCGGACCCCTTTGAGTGAGTACGATCCCGAGGACCTGCTCCGCACGCCGGAGATCCGCAGCGACGTCTTCATAAGAGGGAAGCTGGGAGGGTACATGAGGGGCGTGGCCTGCATCCATGCGGTGAAGGCCGCCGTGAGACTCGGCCTGTTCGCCCGCACCAGGTCTCCGATCTCATCCGCGGAACTGAGCTCCCTCCTGCATACTGATCCCGACCTGACGGACATGCTCTGCGGCAGTCTGGCACATATGGAATTGCTGGTGAAGGAAGGGGACAGGTACGTCAACAGCAGGGCTTCCGCGCTGTATCTCGACCCCTCCTCCCCGGCCTATCAGGAGACCAACCTGGAGACCATGTTCGCCAGGATCGACAGGTGGGGCTCATTGGAGGAACGCCTCAGGAACGGCCCCGAATTCCGCCCCCGCGACAAGGTCATGGGGGAGAAGTGGCTGAAGGGCATAAGCGAGTCGTGCATGGGCGGAGGCATAGGCAGCGTCGTCGACGAGGTCGCCAAGTATGCGGATCTGTCCGGATACGGGACGTTCATGGACCTGGCGGGCGGCCACGGACTCTACACCATCGCGTTCTGCCACAGGTATCCGAACCTGAAGGGGTTCGTGTTCGACCAGCCCATGATGCGGGAGATCGCGGAGGAGAACTTCAGGAGGTACGGCAAGGACATAACCTACATCGCCGGGGACTTCTACACCGATGAGATCGGCGTCTACGACGTCGTGTTCTCCTCGTTCAACCTGTCCACAACGGACATCAGGATGTGCGACAGGGTGTTCGCTTCCGTGAAGGAAGGCGGCCTTCTGATCCTCCGCAGGCACACTGAGAGGACCACGACCGACGACATCTCAAATCTCGAATGGTCACTCAACACCTGGGAAGGCAAAGGGAAGAAGAACTACGGCGGCTGCTGGCTGCCGACAGCGGAACAGTACATCGAGCGCCTGACCGAAAGGGGAATGGAACTGATCCACAGGGCGGACTTCGATGAGGGCTCCGAACTCGTGATACTCGCCAAACCGCAGTGACGTTGCCTTCATATTTTCATATGCTGGCACATTTCATTTACTACGGGATCGGCTGTTCAGGATGTGCCAGATCGCTCTTTGTCGCGATCGTCTCCGCAGCCGACGTACATCCTCCGGAATCGTGGCGATTTGCTTCAACTCTATACATTGTTGGTATATACATCCAGTTTCTTTCGAACAGAAATCTTTAAATATCAAAACTTCAAAAATTCCTTCTTTTTAGGCCTCCAGTTCATTCAGGTTAGAATATTCACTAAGGAATATACCGCGTTTTATCATTGTTTACTTGTAAATTATTCAAAAAATTGGATGAAATCGAAAAAAAATGAAGGATTTCCCTATTCTCAGAGTATGAAATCGCCAAAATCTTAAATACCCTGCAAAAAAAATCGAATATATCCTGTCGGAGATGCACTACATGTTACCGATAAAGAAAGATGACAGTAACGCGGGACGCGTGGAAAAGAGTCTTCGTTCCCCGATACTTCTTCCGGAGATCAACATAGTGGCAGCTCTCTCAGCGTATGAATTCTGCGGGTTCGGCGGAAGCACGTTCAGCGTGTCCGACCGCCTGGTCGTTCCGATTTCGGCGGCCGAACATTCGAACCTGTCCGTGAACGGGGAAGTCGCCGGTATTGCCGGTGTCGTGGCTTCATCCGCGAAAGAGAACGCACTGATCGCCCTGGCCGCACCCAAGGTGCTGTCATCGTCGTCGGTGCTGAGAGGAATCTTCGACGGTATATCTTCTAGGAGATGAAAACAATGCAAAAGAACAAGATCGTACTGGCGGTCACCGCAGTAGTCGTCCTCGCTCTGCTCTTCGCAGGCGTCGGTTACGCTACGTTCACCGGAAACGCCCGTACCTACAACCAGGGCGACGAGCAGACCCTCGCGTACATGTCCGTCACCCCCAGTGATTTTGATCCGTTCTTCACGGACGCCATCACTAATAAGACCATCTTCAACACATACGCGTACGAGGATGCTAATCCGACGGATCCTGCACTGGTCGCCTATGCATTCAACGTAAATCAGGAGACAAATCAGGAGACTGTCGTTGAAGTAGACACCGGGGCCGCAGTTTACAAGGCAGTCCAGCTCGGAGAGAAGACCCTCAATGTCAAAAACGAGACCGGTGCTGCTATTACCGCACTCAACGTTGAAATCACTGCCAGTGGCGCTACTGGAAACACCGACTTTGTGTACATCTTCAAGCTGAAGGCCACTGGAGACGCGAAATTCATCGTGTTCAACGGCAGCTCGGTTACGGGAAGCGTCAGCGAACTTGCTGCAGCAATTGCTGATAAGGCGAACACCAACATCACTGTTACAGTCTATGTTGGATACGAACCGGACGTCTATGTCCCGAGCAACTACATCGGCCCTGCAGCAGACAATGCCGCAGGATACGCTAAGGCAGCTTACTGGAAACAAGGCGTTCAGTACTACTCCGACAAGAACGGAACTACTGCAAGCCCGACTGCAGAGAACTTCGATGAGGGCACCTACTACGTGAAGTACACCGACCCTCTCCCGTACAAGCAGTCCACGACTGGGCCCATTGACCTTGCGAAGACCGATTTCAGTTTCAAGGTCACCGACGCATCTTGAGCATAAACTTCAAATCCCGCCCGCAAGGGCGGGACCAACCATTTAACAGATTACATCAGACCGCTTATGGAAAAGATGAAACACATTAACACCAATTAACCAGCAGATAGAGGAAAGAGCGCGATTGTATGAGGTACACCGTAGTCATAGGATTGGCAATCACGATCCTGTTAGCATCCGTCACTCTTGTGCCCGGCGGATACTGTGAAGAACCCACTGACGACGTACCTCAGCTCGAATTCACCTACTCTGACGGACAGACCGTCTTCGTCAAGCTCACCGATACCGACATAGCCACAAGCACTGTCGTGACAGAGAAGGGCATGACCCATGACTCGTCAGTGTTCAACCTTGCGTTGGATCGTATGCCCACTTCCGTCACCCTTCACAGCAATCTCGGCCAATTCCGCGTCTCAATCACGATACAATCTGCAGACCCAGATGTTGCAGGGCAACCGATGCGTCTGTTCTTCGGGGATTACGTGGAGAACCTGTTCCCGATTGGGGGGTACAGCTGCACC
>JAEEGH010008211.1_pt1 | contig 24777 bp, 21 predicted proteins | sample 9134181 | NCBI WGS metagenome assembly JAEEGH01 (sample SAMN16246544, study PRJNA631951) | gut metagenome | biome: gut microbiome; feature: rumen; material: DP-attached | host: Bos | place: Iran: Karaj | collected 2018-10
TGCTGACGAAGGTGTCGCAGGGCATGTCCAGCTCTGTCACGTCCTGACGGACGAATGTGGTCTTTGCATCGGCATATTCCGCGTTGGCCATCGCCAGTGCCTCCGCACTGTTGTCAACGCCCACTATGCCCGTGATGTCCGGGTTGTTGGAAAGCAGGTGGCTCCCGTAGCCCACGCCGCAGGCAGCGTCCACCACCTTGCCGAAGCAGTAGCGCTTCACGAGCTGGTAGCGCCGTATGTGGTCGAAGTGGCGCATCACGTCAAGTTCCCTGCCGAGCAAGTCGCGGGAAAGCCCTATCCTCTCTTTTGTACGTTCCATATCGCTGTGGTTTTTCTTTCTGTCTAATAAGGGAAACGGAGCGTCCTCTCGCCGAGGTTCACGCTCTTCTTGCTCTTGGTCGCGCTTTTCAGCGTCACCACCTCGCCGAACTTCTGGCGCAGGTACATCGTGTTCTTCAGCATGTCCTTGCGCGTCCTGTAGCCGTTGCAGCCGCCTATCGACTTGAAATTCCCGTCCGTGATGAAGCTGTAGCGGTTGTCTATCAGGCAGTAGCGGTGCTTGAACACCGTCAGGCACGAAATGTAGTGGTCCTCGCCCTCCACCATGCTGAGGTCGTAGCGAAGGCCGTGCCCCTCAAGAAAGCCGCAGAAGCTCGCGTTCATGTAGCCCGTGTGGATGATGGGCGCGAAAACGTCATATTCCAGCGGGTTCCTCACCTTGGAGAACGAGAACACCTTCGCGCCTATCTGGCGGGCGATGCCGGTGGTGCTCTCTATGATGTCCCGCACCATTACGGGGTCGGTCACATGCGACTTATCGCTGTCAACCACGAAGTTGCGCTTCATGTCGGACACGTCGTCGTCGATCATGAAGCACTCGACGAACTCGTCGAGGATCCACTGCCTCGTGGGGGTGATGCCCTTCACGTATTCGGGAGTGGCCACCACCTCCGTGTCGGGATGGTTCGCCCTGTAGTCTTCCGCCTCGTCATACGGCACAACCAGCACGAGGTCCGGGATCAGCTTCAGCGTCTTCACATTGCCGCTCCGCCCCTTGGACGGACAGACGACCCTAATCCTCTTCCGCTCCATCCCTTGTGGCCTCCTCCCATATCTCCTGGAACCTCTGGACGGTAAGCACATGCGCCTCGCCCACGGACTTGCTCTTGTAGCTCTTGCTCCGCTCAAGCTTCAGCACATTGCGAATCCAGTTGAAGTCCAGCTCGTTGTTGCAGAAAATGATGATGCTGTCGTATCGCTCGTTGAACTGCGCCACTATCGGCATCTCGCAGTTCTCGTTGGTGATGCTGTTGAACTTCTCGTCGAACTCGCTCTCGATCTTCCCGATCTCCTTCTCGGAAAAGCCCACGTCGAAAAGCATCGCCTTGTCGAAGAAGTCGGTGAGTATCTTGGTGTCAAACTCGCCCTGGTTCTTGTTCAGGCGCAGGCTCAACGCCTTCTCCTGCTCGAACGGCAGATTAACCTCTATGCACGGTGCCTTGTCGTAGCCCATGCCCATCGCCACGCTGCGCCGCTGGTTGCCGCCCACGACGATGTTCTCCCTGCCGGAGTGCGTGTTCACCACCAGCGGCTGCACGAACCCGAACTCCAGCAGCGAGCGGCGAAGCCCCTCGCGCTGTTCAGCGCTGATCATGCGGACCTTGTTGTACTCCGGTTCCACCAGCTCGCTGATGTCACGGTACACAATCTGAAATTCCTTCTGTTCCATACGTCTCTGCTTTGGCTGCAAAGGTATGGCGGAAAAGCAATACGGACGACGGATTGGGGAAATACGGTATAGACCGATTTGCTCCAGTTGTACTCCGAGAGACACAGTGTTCTTTGAAGTATCACCTACAGCAAGTTCCATAAATTACAAAAAAAGCGACATTGTAGCTCCATAATTTACATCCCAATTGAACAATGTGCTTTGATTCAGACAAACGGAAAGTGCCGTCTGGACTATGTGGCACCATCTGCACGTGCTGCAGGTCAACGGTCTTCTTCTATGCCCTCCCCGTCAGATGCCAAATCCTTTTGGACAGGTTGTGCCGTATCGCTCTCCTGAGGGGTGCTGACCACAATGTACCCGCCGTGCCTTCTGCTGCCCACGTGCTTTACAAGCCCGTTCTTCCTGAGTTTAATGATGCAGCGCTCGACGGTGCTCATCGAGAACTGCGTTTCGGCCATGATGTCAGCCGAATTGCATTTCGGATGCTTTTCCACGAAGGCAAAGACTTCCATGATCTTTTCATCTGAAGGCACAATCGGTTTCCTCTTGACAGCAGGACGGGGCATCTTGACAGTAATACTCTTACCGCCTGACAAAGCCTTGTAACGCATAAGTCCCTCCAAAACATTTTCGGCAGTTTCCTCACTGTTTTTGGATTCCAGCGCAAATGCCGTGGGAGCGTCCTGCCATGGCATTTTTCTCATGACCACGACATTTCCCTTGCATGATTTGATATATCGGAACGGCACCAAGACAGTGGATGTTATGCGTATGAATTCATTTTCGCCGAACAGTTGTTCCAAGTGCTTCATGGAACCCAGACGCATGTAGCTTTTATTCTGTACCGTATAAACCATGGTAAAATTCCGTTGCTGCTGGCAGTAGAAGATTTCGTCAATGGAGACCAGTTGGATGTTGCTGTCTTTGTCCGTGACATCCAACATGCGGACACGCTCGTACACAATTTCTCTCTCCTTCTCCAACGAGTGCCGCAAATGCTGACGTTCCCTGAACAAATAAGGGAAAAAATTCAATGCAAGGTTACGACCAATGGTAAAGTACAAAATCGTTGAAAAGAAATTATAGTAACCGACATATTGGATTACTGCTGCATTACACTTTGAAATATAGGGATATGCAATGGCCATATCCGCAAAGCCCATTATCACAGCAAGGAGTACAACAGACAACCAGTAAGTAACGTACGAGTACTTCTTGTGAATCTTCGGATAAAGCAGAAAGTAATTGGCATACAAAGAACCCAACAACAGAAGTGCAGAGAGGGCCTCTTTGAGAAAGCTGCCGGCGTATGGTCGCAAAACTGAATTTTGGGTAAAGAGCCAAATTACAGTGGCACAGAACAGGATATTCAGCAAAATGATGACAATTGTTTTCAGGTATTTTTTCATTGAAGCAATATTTGAATGAGGACGCAAAAATACTCAAATCCCTTACAACATTTTCACAAAACACCGTTTTATCCCCTCACATAAGTCCGTTTTTTTTCTTCACGCGAGAGTAATTTTTTTGATTTTGTAATGTATTGATTAATATTAAATTATCGTAATTCCACACACAAAATCCATTCCGATTGTTCCTTCAATTTTTGCTGTGAGGGTTCACATTTTGGCAGTGAAGGGATAGAATTTGCCTGAAAAATTGTAATTTTGCTCAATTTTTTTCAACATTGTATCCCTAATAATTCAAGACAATGAAAAAAATCATCCTCTTTTCAGCCTTCTTATTCATGGCAACTGGTATCGGGAAAATATATGCACAAGATGATCCCGTTCCAGCCACCGTTCCCTATTATTGTGGTTTTGAAGACGAGGAAGAGCGGAACAACTGGAATGTTGTCTCACCCGATTTTTACAATCAATGGATGTTAGGGACTTCCACCCATAGCGAAGGCAACTATTCGCTATATGTGGGTTTTTACCTGAACACTACCAATAGTTACGACATCAGTTTTGCCTCCACCAGTTGGGCCTACCGTGACATTTTCATTGACAGCACTTTTCAGGAGTGCCGTGTCGCATTTGATTTCAAAGGGATGGGGGAAAAAATAGGAGACAGAGTATATGATTATTTGAACATTTATGTCGGCCCGCCTGCCGACGTTCCCTATATTTCTTATGATAATAGCAATCCCATCATTACCCCACCGGAAGGTGCTACTCTTTTTGTTGAAAAATTATGCATGGTCTCAACATGGACCCATTATGAATTTTCTATCGATGCATCCTTTTCAGGGGTACAGAGAATCTATTTCCTCTGGCGCAATGATGGTGGCGGCGGGACCCAACCCCCGGCGGCTATCGACAACCTCTCCGTAACACCTGCCAGCTGTGCCAAGCCATCGCACCTGACAGCCAATGTGATGGATACCACCCTCGTTCTCTCTTGGGATGCAGTCGATGGTGCAAATTCTTATACCATCCTCTACAAAGAATCCTCCGATTCAAACTACATAGAATTTTCATCATCCTACAATTATATAGTAATCAATGATTTCCAATATGAAACATCTTATGATTGGAAAGTTCGTAGTAATTGCTCTGATGATGAATACAGTTTGTGGAGTGAAAGTTCGTTCCATACCCTTCATCCAGTGGCACACCTGCCCTATACCTGCGATTTTGAAGATTCCACGGAGGTTGCCAACTGGCTGTTTTTTGAGAATGACCGCACCAACCAGTGGTTCATCGGCAGTGACACCTCCAACATCGGTGAAACAACTCTTTTTATTTCCAATGATGGCGGAATCACCAATGCCTACACTTTAACAACAGGAGCGTCCACATGGGCCTGCCGTGACATCTTCATCCCTGATACTATCGCCAACTATACCATTTCCTTCGATTTCAAAGGAATAGGAGAAACCTACAATTCAACAAAGTACGACTATCTGCAACTATTTGTTGGTCCTCCCACCATTCCTACTGGATATGATATTCCAGAAGGAGCCATTGCATTAAGTGACAAGCTCAATGAGACAGGTGAGTGGACTACCATTCAATTGATGAATCCAGCAGGTTATTCGGGAATGCAACGATTGTATTTCCTATGGGCAAATGATGGCTCGTGGGGGGCAAATCCGCCAGCGGCCATTGACAATATTGTCATCATAGGCTCTACCTGTCCTGCACCTGTTGAGTTGTCAGCCAGTAGTGTTTTGGACCACTCTGCCGAACTCACTTGGTTGCCCGCTAATCCGTCCGTGACCTACACCCTTGCCTATAAAGCCGAGGAGGACAGTCTCTTTACGGAGATAACGGCCAACACAAACAGCTACCAACTTTCTGGTTTACAGCCATCAACGAACTATATTTGGAAGGTCAAGACTCACTGTTCGGCGAATGACGAAAGCATCTGGTCGGTAGAGCAGTCGTTCCGAACCTACAGCATGCTTGGACGGATTCCTTATTCCTGCGATTTTGAAGATGCTGATGAAAATGCGGAATGGCTGACCTCCACTACTACGGGCACGCCCCACTGGCAGATTGGAACCGCTGTGTATCAATCCAGCAACCACAGTCTCTATGTTGGTTCCGACCAATACAACTATATTCCTGAAGATGAGTGGATTACCTGGTACTGGACTTATCGCGACATCTATTTCGATCCCTCTTTCAACGAATATGAACTCTCGCTTTACCATCAATGCGGAGGACAACTCTACAATGGTACCGATAACACCTTCAAAGTGTTCATTGGACCACCGGCCACCCCCAACTGGGAAGACACCCCAGAAGGAGCAGAACTGTTAGGCACTATCACCCGCGATCTCAATTGGAATCGACACACTTATACCATTGATCAGCATCACCAAGGACTGCAAAGACTCTATTTTTTGTGGGGAAGAAACACTTGGTACAACGACAATCCCCCTAGCGCCGTGGATGACATCGCCATTGTCGGGGTCTCTTGCGGAAGACCTCTGAGTGTTACCACGGATACAATAGGTGCACATGAAATCGGCATACATTTCACCCCCTGCACTCCTGATGACCACACATGGGAAGTGGCCATCATGGAAGCGGGTGGCAGCTGGACGAATGCCGAAAGTTTCGTGATCCAGGACACGTCATACACTTTCACCAATCTGAACGGCAATACTATGTACAGTATTTATGTGCGCACCGTTTGTGGGAACAACGACTACAGCGTCTGGACTTCACCTCTGTCATTACATACAGGTTGCGCTGAAATTGTCACTCTGCCTTATACCGAGTATTTTGACACGTACGGAGCAGAGCTCTACCCATGGTGCTGGACCCGTTTCCCGTATTCCAATGGTTTCGAGGTGTACCCGATGATCTTTACAGGAAACTCAAGCTATATTCTTAATCAACTGCCAAGTCCGCCCAGTTACTTTGCATTAGGGGCGGAAGGTTCCCAGTACTCCATGGCTATTCTCCCGCCTTTTAGCACCGACATCCCGATAAACAGTTTAATCATAAGGTATTGGTACGAACAGTCAAGTCCGCTATCGTCGCTTTTCTCTGTCGGGGTAATGGAGGATCCCGAAAACGAAAGCACATTTGTCCCCATTCGAACTCTCCATTTGAACGAGTGGGATTCGTATGATGAAATCTGGGTGGAAGATACCGTATTTCTCAGCTCCTATACAGGGAATGGGCATTACATAGCATTCAAATTCACAACAGAAAGTGAAGGGGAACACCACTTTCTTTTTGACAATCTTGTGATTGATACCACACTTGTTCACACAGGGGTTGCGAACATAAACGACGAACCGGACATCATTCTCTATCCGAATCCCACCAACGACATCATCAACATCCGACTCCAAGAGGAATCTTCTGACATGACGGAAGCTGAAATATATGATGTGAATGGCAGACTCTTACGCTCTTTGCAAACCTCCGGCAGACACATTCAGATTCCCGTCGCCAACTTTGCCCAAGGGATGTACTTTGTGAAAATACGTTGCGGGAACAAAACCGCCATCAAGCGGTTCGTGAAGCAATAAAGGCACATCGACTTCATACAAATACCCCCAGTTTTTAATAACACTACCGTATGTTTTCTATACCAACCTGCTGTACCCACCGCTCTTCTTGCTGCCGGTGTGGGGAATCTGTCCCTGCCGTTTGAGTTCGAAAAGGCAGCGCTCGATGATAAGTCAGCAAAGTGGCTATAAAATTTCATTTCGCTGAATATTTTGTATATTTCACAGAAAATAATCTGTAAAAACTTTTGTAATCTCTTTAGCATTTACTTAAAAACCCATTCCATTATGGCACGATTGCGTTTTGTCTTTATTTTAATTTTACGCTGATTTATAGTGCGTTAATGGCGCAGTCCACCGTCAAAGGAACACTTGTGGACAGTTTAAACAGGGACAAGCTGTTTTATGTCAGCTTTGGACATGGGGATGGGACAGCCCGGGGAGTAGAAAATAGCCATGCTATAACCTCCCCGCATCCATCAGCCCCAAATTTCCACCTTAGGGAATTATTCCTTGACGAACTTCACCATGCTGACGGTGCTGCCGTTCATCACCTTTACGAAGTAAACTCCAGTTGACAAACCAGATACGTCAATTGTTTCGTTGGCACTGGCCATCGGAATGCTAAGCACGCTCTGTCCGTTCAAGTTGCAAATCACCACCTGTGAGCCCTCGGCATTGTCGATGGTAAGCACATCCTGAGCAGGCACGGGGCGCACGGCGATGCACTTGCTTGCTTCAACAATTCCCGAACCCGTAGTGAAGTAGCCAAACTCGGTCCAGCCACCCGAAACGGTCTTGTCGAACTTCGCATAGCCGAAAGTATAGGGCTGGCCGGCAAACTTCAAAGCCACAAATCCATTGTTGAGGCCACCACTTGAATAAGTGTCGAGTGTAACCATATTGCTGGACCACACGGCCGATGTTTGGCAGGCGTTCCACACCGCATCAAGAGTGGCATACTCTGCAGTTGTGTACATCTGGTCGGTGCTCGGAACCGCCACAAAGCCTGACATCGGCTCCAACTGAACTTCGCTGGGGTCGTAGTTGGGCACTGAAAGCTGGTTGACCCCATTTACCACAAGCACGCCGTTTTGCAGCGCTACAGGAACGGTAGAATAGTTTTGCGCAAAAGCACCGAAAGTACACAAAAGGCTGAGTACCATTGCCATCATTATCTTTTTCATAATAATAATTAATAATTTAAAACAGGGCAAAAATACAACTTTTCATATAATCCCAATTGGAAAAAAACTGAAATAAGAAAATAAACAATTGAAATTTTTAATTACTTTTGCAAAATCATTTTAGGAATGATTTCCTGAAAGATTGTCTGCTGTAAATTATTAAAATAGAAGAATATGAAACTGAAAATCAGACTGATTGTGATGAACTTCCTTGTTTTTGCAGTGTGGGGTTCATATCTGACAAGCATGGGATCCTATTTAGCTTCGGTAGGCATGGGAACAAACATCGGCTGGTTCTATTCCGTGCAGGGAATTGTTTCTCTGTTTATGCCAGCCCTGATTGGAATCATAGCCGACCGATGGATTCCAGCTCAAAAAATGCTGAGTATCTGCCATTTTATAGCAGCAGGATTCATGCTGCTCACTGGCTATATGGGAATGACGCATGGGAATGACGTGACATTTGCACAATTGTTTCCATTTTACACACTAAGTGTGGCATTTTTTATGCCGACAATTGCATTGGACAATTCTGTGTCTTACACAACACTGACTGCTGGTGGTTACGACACTGTGAAGGCGTTCCCCCCTATCCGTGTGTTTGGCACCATCGGTTTCATCTGCTCCATGTGGATGGTAGATCTGCTCGGTTTTCAGCACGATTACCGACAATTTTTTGTTTGCGCAGCATGGGGCATAGTACTGGGTTTCTATGCATTGACTCTGCCCAACTGTCCCATTAACAAGAATGTGGAGAAAAAATCGTTTGTGGACACATTCGGTCTGCGAGCATTTTCACTATTCAAAAACAAAAAAATGTGCATTTTCTTCATTTTCTCAATGCTACTGGGTGTGTCTTTGCAGATCACCAACGGTTACGCCAACACATTCATTTCTGCTTTTGAAAAGGTAAATGATTATGCCAACACATTTGCTGTGGAACATGCCAACATTCTGATTTCATTGTCACAGATTTCTGAAACACTGTGCATCTTGTTGATTCCTTTCTGTTTGAAGAGATTTGGCATTAAGAAAGTAATGCTGATGGCAATGTTTGCATGGGTGTTCCGCTTCGGTTTCTTTGCAATCGGGAATCCTGGCAGCGGCGTTTGGCTTTTCGTCCTCTCCATGATCGTTTACGGAGTTGCTTTTGACTTCTTCAACATCAGCGGATCGCTTTTTGTAGACCAAGAAACAAGTCCGGAAATTCGTTCCAGTGCGCAGGGAGTGTTCATGATGATGACCAACGGTTTCGGTGCCACCATTGGCACATTGGGAGCGCAGTTTGTGGTCAACAAACTTGTTTACACTCATCCCGATGCGACTACCCAGATTTCAGGTTGGAGTACCTCATGGTATATCTTTGCCGCCTACTCGCTGGTGGTCGCCATCCTGTTCGCCATATTCTTCCAATACAAACACGAGAGAACGGAGAATTGAGAATGGAAAAATGAAACGTAGAGACGTTGCGCGCAACGTCTCTACATTCAACAAATCAACGCATCAACAATTCAACAACCCAACCCTATGGTCAATCCTGTCATTGAAGAATCTTGGAAACGCGAGCTGGCCGACCAGTTTGCCTCGCCCTATTTTGAGGAGCTGAAGCGCTTCTTGGTGGCAGAGAAACAGCAGTTTCCCGTCTATCCGCCCGGTCCGCAGATTTTCAACGCCTTCAACCTCACGCCGTTCGACAAGGTGAAGGTGGTGATTCTCGGGCAGGACCCGTACCACGAGCCGGGGCAGGCGCACGGACTCTGTTTCTCGGTGCAACCCGGCATAAAGTTTCCACCCTCGCTGGTCAACATCTTCCAGGAGTTGCATACCGACATCGGGATGTCCATCCCCATGACCGGCAACCTCGACGGCTGGGCGCGGCAGGGCGTGCTGCTGCTCAACGCCACGCTGACGGTACGGGCGCACCAGGCCGGCTCGCACCAGCGACACGGCTGGGAGACCTTCACCGACGCCGCTATCGCCCGCCTCTCCGAGAAACGCAGCGGCATCGTGTTCCTCCTCTGGGGCTCGTACGCACAGGCCAAAATCCAACTGATCGATACCTCCAAACATTACGTGCTCACCGCCCCGCACCCCTCTCCCCTCTCCGCCTACCGCGGATTTTTCGGCTGCAGACATTTCTCGAAAACTAACCAAATTCTTCAACAGAACGGTCAAGAACCGATTCATTGGGAACAAACCAATTAAAAATAAATATTATTGGAGACGTTTCACATGGAGACGTTTCACGAAACGTCTCTACAAATCAATAAAAATAATGGAGGAAATTTTGAGATTTTTAGACCAGCTGATGCGCCACAACTACCGCGAATGGTTCATGGAACACAAGCAGGAGTATGTGGCCGCACAGAGCCATTTCAACCAGTTTGCCGAACAGCTGATTGCGGAGGTCGGGAAATTCGACCCTTCCATTCGCGACCTGACCGTGAAAGACTGTACCTACCGGATTTACAAGGATATGCGTTTCTCGAAAGAGAAAATTCCCTACAAAACCCATATCGGGGCCTATCTTTGTCCACATGGTAAAAAGTCGGGCTATGCCGGCTACTATTTTCATCTGGAACCCTCAGAATCAGAAGATTATTCCTTCGGCAATATGTTGGCGGCCGGGTTGTACAATCCCACCCCGTCGTTGGCCATCGCCATCCGCGACAGAATCTTCAACGAAGGGGAGCTTTTCCGCCAAGCAGCGGCCGCTTGCGCCCAACATTATCACTGGAACGACAATGCGAAATATAAGCACGTTCCCAACGGTTTCCCGGAAGACGACCCCAATGCGGAGTTCCTGAAACTCAAGACTTTCACTATCGCTGCTGAGCTTCCCGACGAAATGGTTTTGGGCGATGAACAGCGTCTTTTGAAATTTGTGGTGGAACGCTTCCGCGAGGCCAAACCCGTCAACGATTTCATCAACCAAGTGATTGAAGGAGGCTGCTGGTAAACAGACATTAACATTTTTTAACTACCCATCATGTTCTTATATTGAAAAATATCCTATCTTTGCACCCATAAAATATCATTTCATAACCTATTAAAAATTAAAGTATTATGAAGAAAGTATTTGTAGCATTCGCCGCTATGGCTTTTGTTTTCGGTTTCGCTTCTTGCGACAAGAAATGCACCTGCAAATGGTACAGCAATGGCAAGGTTACTGCCACCCAGACCTACACCATTGACAAAGATTCTGACAAGAAATGTTCAGACTATGCCACTACCGCCATTTATGACGATGGTAACGGCAAATCTGGTGTTGAATGCAAATAAGCATCCGAGACAAACACAAAAAAGGCGCAGTTTCCACTGCGCCTTTTTTATTGCTGAAAAACGCGCTGGATGGCCCGCTCGGTCACTTTCGCCACTGCAAAATCTCGGAGGCGGCTAATGGGCACAATCTGCTGGTGTTCTGAGCGTGGCGGAAGGCATTTCACACTCACTACATAGAAATAGGCGAAGATTCTGCGGTGGGTGAGCTGATGCTGCGTTTGCCACATCAGACGGGGTTCTTCCATATATTCTATTTTATTATCATTCAAATAATTAATAATATCAAACTGGACTCCATCGAGTTCCACGAGTGGAAATTCGTACAGCTCGCGCCAGATATCATTTTCCACGCGCCGTTGCAGGATTGTTTGGTCGTTATGGAGAAAGATGAGGTAATGGAAGTAGCGGTTTTTCACTGTAATAGTTTTCTGTTTGACAGGGAGTTGTTCCACCTGCTGGTGTTGAAAAGCGTAGCACGCTGACGCAAAGGGGCACGTTGAGCAGGATGGATTTTTGGGGGTGCACATCATGGCGCCCATTTCCATCATGGCCTGGTTGAAGTCGCCCGGGCGGTCATTGGGAATCCACTTCTGGCAGGTGGTTTCCACGAGCTTGCGGGTGGCGGGGGCGGCGATATTGTCGAAGATGCCCTGGTAGCGCGCCACGAAGCGCAGCACGTTGCCATCGACGGCGGGATGGGGCAGCCCGAAGGCGATGGAGGCGATGGCCGCAGCGGTATAGTCGCCCACGCCCTTCAGGTTTCTGATGGACGGATAGTCGGAAGGAAACGCCCCGCCATGGTCGGCCACAATCTGGCGGGCGGCGGCATGGAGATTGCGGGCGCGGCTGTAGTAGCCCAGTCCTTGCCACACCTTCAGAACCTCCGCCTCGGGGGCGGCGGCAAGGGCAGCGCAAGTGGGAAATGTCTCCAAAAAACGGCGATAGTAGTCCATGCCCTGCACCACACGGGTTTGTTGCAGAATCACCTCCGAGATCCAGATGCGGTAAGGGTCGGTTTCGCCGCGCCACGGCAAATCGCGCTTGTGGGTGTCGAACCAGTCGAGCAGGCGTTCTGTAAACATCATTTTGGGTGAAAAAGAAGGGGAAGCGATTGGCTTCCCCTATGTGATTAGTTGTTGTCGATGATTTGGAAAAGCTCGTCGAGCTTGGGGGTGAGAATAATCTCGGTGCGGCGGTTCTTGGCGCGGGCTTCCGGCGTGTCGGCGGGGTCGATGGGGAAATACTCACCACGACCGGAGGCTGACACTCTCTGCGGGTCGATGTCGCCGTAAGAAAGGATGAGTTTCACTACGGAAGTGGCGCGCATCACGCTCAAATCCCAGTTGTCCTTCACCTGGCCGCTGCCGTTGTAGCGGAGGTTGTCGGTGTGGCCTTCGATGAGCACGTTGATGCTGTTGTCAGCCTCAAGCACTTTGGCCAGCTCTTTGAGGGCCTCTTTACCTTCTCCTTGCACTTCCCAGCGGGCAGAGGCAAACAGCAGTTTCTCATCCATAGAGACATACACCTTGCCGTTACGTTGTTCCACCTTGAGGCCGCTGCCCTCGAAGTTCTTGAGGGCGTTGCTCACCTTTTCTTTCAGGGCGCGCACTTCGGCATCTTTCTGGTCGAGAATCTGCTGCAACTCGGCGAGGCTGCTGGCAAACTGGTTCAGCGAATCCTGCTTGGCCTGGAGCTCTTCCGACTGGCGTTCGAGGCGGCTTTGCAGATTTTCCAATTCCTTCTCTTTATTACGAAGCTGCATCTGGGCGCTGTCGAGGTTGCTGGACAACTCTGTAATGGCGGCACCGCTGCTTTTCGTCAGTTCCTTAATGTCCTTGGCCAATTCGTCGTAGTCGTGACGCGATTTGGCATATTCGGCTTCGGTTTGCGCCAATTTGCGACTCAGGTCGAGGGTATCTTGTTTCAACTGATCCACCTTCGTCTGAAGTGAGTTGACCTGTCGATCCAAATCCTTATTTTTATTCTGACAATCAGCGAGTTCAGTATCGGAGAAACGCTTATCCTCCATACATTCCTTATACTTGCCTTCCAGTTCCAGATACTTTTGTTTGGTAACGCAAGAAGTGGCAAGGATTGCCATAACCGCGATGGCGGTGAAAACAAATTTTCTCATTTTTTATTGTTTGATAAATCCCTCAACTTTAATGATTTGCACCGGATTTGTCGGGCTGTTGGTAATCACCTCGAAATTGCTGTTCTGTTTACCTCTACGACTCTGTGCCTTGTAGGTCAGTTCCATCGTGGCCGACTGGCCCGGTTCGATGGTCATGCTGGACATCTTGTAACTAAGGGCGGGCAGGTTGTAGGTATCAATTTTGCGGATGATGAGCGTAGTTTTACCCGTATTGGTGATGGTGATCACATCGTTAGCCACCTGTTTTTGAGCGATGGTATCGAATCTGAACACGGTCTTGTCGTACACAACTTTGGGAGCTCTATCCAACTCTTTCTGAGACATAGTGGAGAAGTCCTCAGAAATCTTAACGGAATAGTGGACATACTTTTTAGCCTCGATCGTATCATTGGTGATGATGGCGATTCTATCTTTCAGGGTACCCCAGCCGTTGCGGAGGTTGCCATCATATTTCAGCACGATGTAGCCTTCTTCGCCGGCGCGAATCTCCTGTCCAAAGCTGCGGTTAACTTCCTGAATGTAAGCGGGAAGTTCAGTCTGGACGGAAATCTTGCGACCATCTTCAAAGAAGTTACGGATCCAGAGGGTATCCAGATGAACCTGTGTGTTGGTGATGTTGACACTGACGGAGTATTCTTTCAGTCTCACTTCACCCTTACCAGCCTTGTAACCAGCGAGTTCATACTTTGTCGGGGGGCGTTTGATGACGTTACCCTTGATAAAAATGATGTAGGGAGTCGTCTGGTCAGGTTCGTTGGTGCTGACTTTGATATTTTTGTTGAAATTGCCGGGACGATTCCACGGGTCGTAGGTGGCATCGATAAAACCGGTCTGACCGGGAGCGATGGGCTCACGGGTATAGTTGGCAGCGGTGCATCCGCAACCGGGCTTCACGTTAGTGAGAACCAAGTCTTCCGTACCCACATTCTTGAGGATGAAGCGTGCGGTAACCTTTCCGCCCTCCTCATGGATGCTGCCAAAGTCGTGCGTCTTGTTTTCAAATTCAATTTTCGGCTGGGCCATGACGCAAAAAGCGGCCATCAACATTGCCAGAGATAAAACTAACTTTTTCATTGTACGTTATTTTATTGTCTTTTATTACAAATTACAAAACGGCTGCAAAAATACTACTTTTTTTTGTAACATTGTTTTCTTATTTAATATTTTTAAAACAAAAACATCTTAATAAAAATTTTTGCCTAAATTTGCCGCTTGATTGGGTAATGGGGGGAGAAGTTTAATTTTATCCTTAAAATAATTTATAAAATCTTAATAATCAACCAACTAATTTTTCAATATGCAAATCAGTGAGATTGAAAAAATTCTTTTCGAGGGCAAGAAACTCGTCATCAGTGCCGAAGACCGAAACAGAATTGAGCGCAGTTACAACTTTTTAAAGGAGTTTTCGGCCGATAAAATCATTTATGGCATCAACACCGGATTTGGGCCGATGGCGCAGTACCGCATCCCCGATGATGAATTGCTTTCGCTCCAATACAATATCATCCGCAGTCACTCAACGGGTGCGGGCGAGCCTTTCGATGAGATTTACGTGAAGGCGGCGATGTTGTCGCGCTACATGACTTTTGCCAGCGGCAAGTCGGGCGTGCACATCAGTGCATTGGAGATGTTGGCGGCTTTCATCAACAACGGCGTTTATCCTTACATTCCGCAACACGGTAGCGTAGGTGCCAGCGGCGACCTCGTGCAGTTGGCCCACCTCGCCCTGACGCTCATCGGAGAGGGGCAGGTGTTCTATAAAGGTGAACTCCGTCCTACCGCCGAGGTGATGAAAGAACTCAACCTCACCCCGTTCCAGCCACACATCCGCGAAGGTCTGGCCCTCTGCAACGGCACCGCCATGATGACCGGCGTCGGCTTGGTGAACCTGCATTATGCCAAACGACTCCTCTCGTTTGCCGTACTCGCTTCCGTGATGGTCAACGAGATCGTGTCTTCCTACGACGACTTCCTTGCCCCTGAGCTCAACGACCTAAAGAACCATAAGGGTCAGATGCGTATCGCTCAGTGGATGACCAACATAGCAGCCTCATCACATCGGCTGCTGAAACGCGAGGTGGAACTGTACCGCCCGCACGAAGAGGCCGTATTCAAACATAAAGTACAGCCTTTCTACTCGCTGCGCTGCATCCCCCAGATTCTCGGTCCCGTGCTCGACACCCTCGACTTTTCGGAGAAAATTCTCGAAGAGGAGTTCAACGCGGTGGATGACAATCCAGTGGTGGATATTGAGACGCAGACCGTTTACCACGGCGGTAACTTCCACGGCGACTATATCAGCTTCGAGATGGACAAGATGAAGATTGCCGTCACCAAGCTGACCATGCTGATGGAGCGTCAGTTCAACTACCTGTGCCACGACAAAATCAACGAGCTTTTACCGCCGTTCATGAACCTCGGTGTCATCGGTCTGAACTACGGCGTACAGGCCATGCAGTTCACGGCCACCTCCACCACGGCCGAGTGCCAGACCCTTTCCAACCCGATGTGCGTTCACAGCATTCCGAACAACAACGACAACCAGGATGTGGTGAGCATGGGCACCAACTCGGCCATTCTCGCCAAACGGGTGATCGAAAACTCCTATCAGGTGATGGCCATCCATCTCATTGGCATCGCGCAAGCTATTGATTGTCTGAAAATTAAAAACGACCTGTCAGAACAATCGCAAGCGTTGTACACCGACATCCGTAACTTGGTGCCGGCCTTTGTGAAAGACACGCCGAAGTACGAGGAGATTGCACTCGTGATTGACTTTTTGAAAAACCACAAAATCGACTTTTAATGAAATATGCAATGGTAACGGGAGGCTCGCGCGGCATCGGCCGGGCGTGTTGTCTCCAATTGGCCGATATGGGCTATAACGTGATTATCAACTATGCCCGCAACCAGGAGGCTGCTGAAGAGACGCGCCGCTTGGTGGAGGAGAAGGGCGTGACGGCGGAGCTGATGCCGTTTGATGTGGCCGACGGCGCCGCGGCCGATGCCGCCGTGACCGCCTGGCAGGAGCAGCATCCCGACGACTATATCGCCATTTTGGTGAACAATGCCGGCATCCGTCAGGATACCATGTTAGTATTTATGGAGGACCGCCAATGGCACGATGTGCTGAACACCACGCTGAACGGCTTTTTCTACATCACCCGGCGGGTGGTGAAGGACATGCTGACGAAGCGGTGGGGACGTATCGTGAATGTAGTGTCGCTCTCCGGCATCAAGGGTCTGCCCGGACAGGTGAACTACTCGGCGGCAAAGGCGGCCATCATCGGTGCCACGAAAGCGCTGGCACAGGAGGTGGGACCGCGCAAGGTGACCGTCAACGCAGTAGCCCCCGGCTTCATCGCCACCGACATGACGAAAGACCTCGACGAGGCGATGCTGAAGAAACAGATCCCCTGCGGCCGATTCGGAAAGCCTGAAGAGGTGGCCGCATTAGTGGGTTTCCTTGCCTCCGACAACGCCGCTTACATCAACGGTGAGGTGGTGTCGATTAATGGGGGACTGTATACGTAGGAGAGGGTTGAGAGTTAAGGAGTCAAGGAGTTAAGAAGTTAAAGAGTTAAGAGTTAGGAGTTTAATATGCGTCGTGTAGTTATAACAGGAATGGGAATTTGGTCGTGCCTCGGGAAGAACTTGGAGGAGGTGCGGCAATCGCTTTATCATGGAAAATCGGGCATCGGCATCGATGAGGAGAGAATTGCGTACGGCTATCGTTCGCCGCTGACGGGCATTGTGGAACGGCCTGCTTTGAAGGGGCTGTTGGATCGCCGCTCGCGGGTGTGCTTGGCCGAAGAGGGCGAATATGCCTACATGGCGACGGCCGAAGCGCTTCGCAACGCTCAGATTGACAGCGAATATTTGGAGAAAAACGAAATCGGCATATTGTACGGCAATGACTCATCGGCGAAGTCGGTGATAGAGGCCCACATGCTGACGTTGGAGACCAAGGACACCACCTTGCAGGGTTCGGGGGCGATTTTCCAGTCGATGAACTCGACGGTGACGATGAACCTCTCCACGATTTTCAAGCTGAAGGGCATCAACATGACCATCAGTGCGGCGTGTGCCAGTGGCTCGCATGCCATCGGCTTAGGGCTGATGTTCATCCGGCAGGGCCTGCAGGACATGGTGATTTGCGGTGGTGCGCAGGAGGTCAACTACCTGTCGATGAGCAGTTTTGATGCCATCAGTGCTTTCTCCACCCGTATTGACGATCCCACCAAGGCTTCACGGCCGTTCGACCGCGACCGCGACGGGCTGGTGCCGAGCGGCGGGGCGGCGACGGTGATTCTGGAAGAGTACGAGCACGCCGTGAAGCGCGGCGCGCCCATCCTCGCCGAGGTAGTCGGTTACGGTTTCTCCTCCAACGGTGCTAACATCTCGCAGCCCAGCGACTTAGGTTCCTGCATCGCCATGGAGCGTGCCATGCGGGACGCGGGGGTGAGAGCGGAAGAGATCGACTATATCAACGCCCACGCCACCTCCACCTTGCAGGGCGATGCCTTCGAGGCTGACGCACTCAACCACCTTTTCGGCGCACTGAAAACACCCATCTCCTCCACCAAATCAATGACGGGACATGAGTGCTGGATGGCGGGCGGCAGCGAAATCGTTTATTCTAACATTATGATGCTCAACGATTTCATCGCACCCAACATCAACTTTGAAAATCCTGACGAACATTCACAAAATTTAAATATTGTGAACCGTATGCAGGAGAAAAAAATCAACATTTATCTCTCCAACTCATTCGGATTCGGCGGCACCAACAGCGCGTTGGTCATCAAAAGAATCTGAAAATCTGTCCTATCGAGGCAACATTTTAGGAGTCTGGTTGTATAATCAACAGAAACGTCCGTATGGTCAGCGACAGTGAGATTATCCGTAAGTGCAAGAATGGCAGTCGGAAACATCAGGCCATGTTGTACGAAAAGTACTCACCGGTGCTGATGGCAATTTGCATCCGGTACACCCGCTGCATGGAGGACGCCGAGGATCTGCTTCACGACACGTTCGTGAAGGTTTTGACCAACCTCGACACCTGCGACGAGAACGGAAACATCGGTGCGTGGATGCGCAAGATTGCGGTAAACACCTGCATCAACGCATACCACAAACGGAAGAAGGAAGAGGGGGAGATTGATGCAGATGATGTGGCGGAGACCATTCACGACGTTCGAATACAGCAGAACGACTTCCTGTCGGAAGAGATTTTGCTAAGGTTCATTCAAGAGCTGCCCGACGGTTACCGAACGGTGTTCAACCTTTTCGAGATCGACGGCTACTCACACCAGGAAATTTCCGAGATGATCGGAAGTTCCTATACCACAGTAAGAACGCAGCTGTTTAAGGCCAAGCGTTCCTTGAAACAGAAAATTGAAAAATATCTCGGCGAAGAGTTCAAGCATCACGTCGGGGTGAAAAAAGAGATAGAAGAATGAAAGAACAGGAAATCGGAGAAATGTTCAAGAACCAACTGGCGGGCCACGAGGTGAAGCCCCAGCCGTCGGTGTGGGAGGGCATTGCCAACGACTCAGCGGTGAAGCGCTTCAACCGCGGGCGGCAGTTCCGTTATTGGGGACTGCGCGCAGGTGTTCCGGCCCTGTTCACGGCTGCCGTCATCACGGCGGTGCTGTTGTTCCGTCCCGCCCCTTCCACCCACGACACCAACATATCCCAAAATCATGCTTCCAGCACTCCCATCGCCCAAACAGAAATTATCCAACAAAATACTGAACAACAAGCATTTAGTACAACAAACACTCCCACTACACCTGTACGCACCACTCCCACACAATCTTCGAGAATCCCTGTCATCATACCCGCTGAAGCGGCACCTGTTACCGACATCACCGTAGCAGAAACTTCTACCCTTCCCTCCCCCGCCCCCACTGTCTCCACCACCCCGCAGACCAAAACGCTTCCGGCTAACGGCGGCAACGGGAAACCCGAAAATCCGCCCGTTCCCAACAATCCCGAACCGGAGGAAGCACAAATTGCTGACAATCATACAACTACCAATAAAGAAGACTTCCGTCTCACCTATAGTCACGACACGATGGTGTGCCGCAATTCCAAGCTCACCCTTTTTGTCCACAATGCCGACCAGGTATTTTGGAGCTTTGGTTCGGACATGGAGAGTGTGGATCTGATTGTGGAAGAAAACACCCGTGTAGAGGCGACGGTGCATACCAAAGAGGGTAAGGACACGACCATCCGTGTGAGCATCACGGTTTGCGACTGCGAGTTGTTCATTCCGACTGCTTTCACGCCCAACGGCGATGGTTTGAACGACGAGTGGATGGTATATGCACCGGCCGGCATCACCGATTTCGAGTGCATGGTATATGACAAGGCGGGCACGTTGTTGTTCCGCACCCGCAACATCCATCAGGGATGGAACGGCATGAACAACGGCAAGTACCTGCCCGCTGGCGGCTATTTCTACAGTTGCCGTTACCGCGATGAGTTAGGCACCCAGCACGTACAGAAAGGACAGGTAACTTTGGTGCGGTAAGACAAATTTGTCGTATCTTTGCCGCGTCAAATTTACCCGTATGAAGAAAATGCCCAAAGAGACCTCCTATTTCCTTGATATGGACGAGGAATTTGCACAGGAGGCGACTGCAAAATATGTTTTGATACCTGTCCCGTACGACGGCACCAGCACGTTTGTGAAGGGAGCCGACAGGGGACCACAGGCCATCATCGAAGCATCTGACAGTCTGGAACTTTACGACACGATGTGTGGCATGGAAGCCTACACCGCCGGCATCTACACCGATACGCCACACCTCGACCTTTCCAGCCCCGATGCGATGGTGCAATCGGTGTATGAACGTACCTGTCATTTCATGGACAAAGGGAAGATGGTGGGACTTCTTGGCGGGGAGCATTCGGTGAGCGTGGGCGCCATCCGGGCGGCCAAAGAGCGCCATCCGAACCTCTCGGTGCTGCAAATCGATGCCCATGCCGACCTGCGCGACGAGTACCACCACTCGCCGTACAATCATGCTTGTGTGATGCGGCGGGCGCAGGAGATGGGGGCCAACGTGGTGCAGGTGGGCATTCGCAATGTTTGTATCGAAGAAAAGCCTAACATCGTGGAAGACAATACCTTCTACGCACATCATATTGTGGGGGCGAACCCCGAATGGATGGACAGGGTGTGCGACCGTCTCACTGATGAGGTCTATCTTACCATTGACCTTGACGGATTGGATCCATCGGTGCTGCCCGCTACTGGCACGCCGCTTCCGGGCGGTCTCAGCTGGTACGAGCTGGTGCGGTTGCTCGACAAGGTGGCGAAAAACCGCCGTATCGTCGGCTTCGATGTGGTGGAATTGTGTCCGCAGCCCGACAATGTGGTGTCGGACGTGCTGGCGGCCACATTGGTTTACCGCATCATCACGCTGTTGGAGATGTACAAAAGATAAACCGCCGTTTTCTTATGTTTTTGGGTGAATTTATCTCGCTTTCCGTAGCGGTATCGTGGACCGTCACGGCATTATTTGCCGAGGTGGCCTCGAAGCGCATCGGCTCGTTGCCGCTCAATGTGGCGCGTATGGTTTTCTCGCTCGTGCTGTTTGTGCTCACCCTGTCGTTGGTGATGGGGGTGCCCTATCCCCGTTTCGCAGATGGTTCCACTTGGGGCTGGCTGTTGTTGTCGGGGTTGGTGGGCTATGTGGCCGGTGACTACTGTTTGTTTCAGGGCTATATTCTTATTGGTTCACGGTTTGGGCAGTTGTTTATGACCTTGTCGGCTCCTACGGCGGCGATCATGGGTCGGTTGCTGTTGGGCGAACAGATGCGGCCGTTAGCAATTGTGGGAATGTTGGTTACCCTGACGGGAATCGCTCTGTCGATTTTGTCGAAACGCACAATGCAGGAGGGGGAGGAAGGACGGCATCATGGCTTACAATTCAACCTGCCACTACGGGGAATCCTATATGCATGTGGCGCGGGCATCGGTCAGGGTGCAGGGTTGGTACTCAGTAAGATAGGGCTCCAACACTATGATGCGGCCATCCTACAGCAGGGACTTACACTGGAGATGGTGCCCGACGGGGCATTGATCCCGATACCCTTGTCAATCAGCATGCCGTTCGCTGCCACCATGATCCGCACGGTGATTGGGCTGGTGGGTTTTCTGACGCTGTTGCTATTGTTTTCACGTGATGGGACGGGGCAGCTCCGGCAGGCGGTGCACGACCGAAAGTCGATGCTCTGTGCGTTAGGTTCTACCTTTTTCGGCCCGTTTGTCGGGGTGAGTTTGTCGCTGTTGGCCACGCAGTACACCTCTGCAGGCATTGCGCAGACGTTGTTTGCGCTCACGCCCATCCTCATCATTGCGCCGGCGGCGTTGTTGTTTCACCAGCGGGTGACGGTGCGCGAAGTCATCGGGGCGATGATCAGTGTGGCGGGAGTAAGTTTGTTTTTTGTATAGCGGTCGACGGGACAATCGGGATTTTCCGCAATGTGTAAAATACAACTGCTTGATAATTAGTATTTTATAATTTTAATCTATGATCAATTTTTACTTGTTTTGTCCCGTTTCTGTCCCGATACAAAACAATAAAAATAACTGATTTTCAATCAGTTATCAGCAAATTGCAATCGCCGTTTTGTTACACAAAATCGGCTTTCTTCCCATCTTCAAAGAGCATAATGTTTCACAACAGAGGACAGCTACAATATGTAATTGGTTTTTACACAACAAATTAATGTAGCAATAAATTGTTGCAAAACAACGCTGCAAAAATACGCAGAATTTCGTTTTTTTCGCCTTGAAAATCAAAAAAATGGAAAAAATTCAGACTTTCAGGCCACGCTTTGTAGGTGTGATTCCAGGGTGACAGGTGCCTTGTGAACTTCTTTGGCACAAAGAAAGGAAAGCCATAAACCGTGGTGAAAATGCACAATGCTCACATTTTTATTTTAAAGAAAAGTAGTAATTTTGCAACCAAATTAAAAACCGTAGGTATGGCTAATTGGCAGGAACAAGCAGTTAAAGTGCTTGAAGACAGTCTGTATCCTGTTCCTCAAGAATTAAATGGTATTGACTGGAAATGTACGTTGTCGGATAAATCAGAACGTCTGGCCCAACATCTGTGTGCTTTCTCGAACACGAGAAATGGCGGCTATCTGGTATTCGGCATAGATAATGACGCTGCTTTTGTGTCTTTGTCAAAGGACGAAATTGAGGAAATTGTGGGCAGACTGGGGAATATTGCCAAGAATAGTCTGGCTTGGTCTATTCAACTGGAACACGCAGTAGTGGAATACAAGGAACATCCACTTCTATTTGTTCGGATTCATGAGCAGACGAATAAACCAATCTACTTGAGAGGTAAGGATATTTACGAAGCTTATATCAGGTCAGCCGGTCATTCTGTAAAGATGTCAAGGGTGCAAGTACATGAATTAATTGCATTGTCGCACGGCCTGTCATTTGAGGACAGAGTAGCACAAAGCGGCTTAACGATTGAGGATGTGGAACGCTTGCTGGATTGCGAGAAATTATTTGAATTGCTTGACAAGAAGAAACCATCTGAAAAAAAGCTGATGATGAAACAGATGGAGGATTATGGGCTGATTGTTGAGAATGGTGACCATTACGACATTTTAAATCTTGGTGCCATCTTGTTTGCCAAAAGGCTGAAAGACTTTCCATCATTGACTAATAAGGAAATCGTTGCAAGGAAATATTTGGGGAAGAATAATCAAATTCTGTCGCTGGAATACCGATGTGAGACAGGCTATGCGGTGGGCTTTGAAAATCTGGTCTCGTTTTTGAGTCTGAATACGAGTACAGAAGAAATTGAAGTCCAGCGCAAAGCAGTCCCGACATACCCTGTCGTGGCAATCAGGGAGCTGGTTGCCAATATGATGGTGCATCAGGATTTTTCCATCAAAGGAATGCCGCTGACAATTGAAATTTTTGAGAACCGTCTGACGTTCACAAATCCAGGGGCGTCACTGAATGATGTGAAACGCTTGATTGACCTTCCCCCTCATTCGCGAAATGAATCGTTGGCTCAAATGATGTTGCTGCTGGATATGTGCGAACGTCGCGGTAGCGGTTTTGACCGCGCCACAGATGCGATTGGAAAAATGAAATTGCCTGCATATAAAGCTCAAAGCGGAGATGACTATACGAGAGTAACACTTTATCCGAAGAAAAAAGTGGTGGAGATGACACGGGAAGAACGGATAGCAGTATGCTACCAGCATGCATGTCTTCTATATGAGAATGGGTTGCCTATTGGAAACCAAAATGTCAGAGAACGGTTTAATCTGAACAAAAACCAGTCAGCGATGGCTTCTCGGATATTGGCAGATACCTATGAAAGCAAGCTTATCAAGATGGAAAATCCTGAAATCGGTTCGAAGCGCTATACTTTATACATACCTTATTATGGTTGATTCTTATTTTCACACGAATCCACACTTAAATCAACATCACTGACAATCATGCGATTACAATTTTCACACGAGTCCACAAAGGGTGAGAAGGAAGTCGTTCACTTACAAAGATCGTTACCCCAAAATGGAGAAAACTTTGAAATAATTTTCTCCATCTTCTGTTTCAAAAATTAAAAGTAAATTTGTAGTGAAAACAGGTACAATAATTTGGTAATCGCAGTAAAATTAGTCATGAAGACATTCAAAATTGACAATAAATATATTATTTTGGATATAGTCACTACATTACTTCCTATTATTTTAGTATTGGTGTTATCTCTAGTTTCGAATATTAATGCCACCGCGATCATCGCTATTTTCATTTCTTGTATAATAATGCTGTGTTACCCTTTTTATACGCTAATCAAATGTTACCGTTTTGATAAACATACACAAATGACAATCTTGGATAATAATGTTTGCTATACCAATCAATTAATTAATATTGAATTCGACATCGATGACATATCAGAATGCTGGTATTATACTTCATCAAGAGTTGGTCATGGATATTCTGTTCTCAAATTGAAAAATCAAAGATGTATATATATCACAGATTTAATTGACCAGACGGAAATTGATAGATTATGCAAATCTCGAAAGATAGCGATCCATCATGGAACAGATGTTTTTCTGCTTGGTCTTGCGAGTAATCGGGTTCTGTCCATGTAAACCACTGATTCTGATTGTTATAGAGACTTTTGCGGAGAGTGAGGGATTAAATATCCCTTCCGCTGCCGCGGGCGTCCTGGCAAACAAAAGGCCCTTGCTCTGCAATGGCCGCTTAATTGTTTCCCGTCAGCCTTACGACCGCAAGCGGTCGACGGCTTTCGTTCGGGATTGGATATCCCTGCGCCGCCGCGGGCGTCCTGGCAAACAAAAGCGCTTGCTCCACAATGGCGGCGAAGAAGATTGCCGACAGCCTTAGGCGCGCAATCGTTCGACAGCGGGTGGTTTGTGT
>JAEEGH010008212.1_pt1 | contig 24774 bp, 5 predicted proteins | sample 9134181 | NCBI WGS metagenome assembly JAEEGH01 (sample SAMN16246544, study PRJNA631951) | gut metagenome | biome: gut microbiome; feature: rumen; material: DP-attached | host: Bos | place: Iran: Karaj | collected 2018-10
CACCATCGATGGCGCTCCAAATGTGACCTCCGACTACAAGCCTATTCTTCCTTACGAGCAGAATTCGCTGAAGATGCAGATGCGCGTTGACTACACTCTCGTTGCTCTCGACGGAAGTGGTGAGGAGATTCATGTACGTGACGCATACGTGAGTGTTCCTGCAGAGTATCTGAAGTGGAAGCCGAATTATTCCTACACCTACATCTTCAAGATCAGCGACAGGAGCAATGGCTATACAGGTGAAGGAGGTGGTGGCACTGTCACCGACGGAGATGGTCGCGACCCAGATCCCGACAATGGTGGCGGCGATAACGATCCATCTGACGTAGATGGTGACGGAGAAATCGATCCTCCTTATGTTCCGGATCCCAACTACCCCAATCCATATATCGACGACCCGGACTCTGATGACCCGAATGACGTTATCCCCAACCCGGATGCTCCATTGGTACCAAACCCAGATTATCCTGATCAGCCCGATGCTCCTAACGGTGACCAGGGCGACCCATCCAATCCTGTACCAACACCTGAGGATCCGAACAACCCAGGCAACCCTGATCCAGAAAATCCTGCCGAGCTGTTCCCAATCACCTTCGACGCTATTGTCATTGACGCAGTTGAGGAGAATCAGGAAACCATCACCGAGGTCGCCACTCCTTCCATCACTACCTATTCGGCCACAAGTGATGTAATTAACAACAATGAATACAAGGTCGGTGAAGAGATTATCATCACCGCTGAGGACGGAGTAATTCCGACAGCTTGGGACTACATCCTTTCGGCCGAAGAGATAACGGAAGCCAAGGCAGCAAGCAAGTATGCAACCGCCACTTGGATTTCACTTGGAACAAGCCTTAAGGCGACCCTGACTCCGACAGAAGAGGGTTATTACATCATCCGTCTGACTACTGGCAGCGGCACCGCCTACAAGGTAATTAAGGTAATCAATTAAGTTTTTCCAATTTATATATTAACCATTTTACAACATTTTTTATTATGAAAAAGTATTATTCCTTCATTGCTTTGGCAGCTCTTGCACTGGCAAGCTGCACAAGCGACGAATTCGTGGGTGGCAACGAAAAAGTTACCACTGAATCCAAAGGAAGTGCCATCGGATTTGATTTCGGCGTACCGAATCTGACCCGTGGCTCTTTGAGCGGTGCTGATGCCGCAGAGGCTCTTAACTATCAGTTTGTAGTGTATGGAACAAAGCACACTGAGGAAGAGGACAAAACTGTAACTAATGATGAAGTTGTTTTCTCTAACTACAAAGTAGAGTGGACCGACAATACTGCAGGAACAACTGAGTCCAATACGCACAATTGGGAGTATGTAGGTCTTGCTCCATACACTGAGGGTGTCTCTCCCGTAGTAACTTCTCAAACCATCAAGTACTGGGATTATAGTGCTACTAATGGCTATACCTTCTATGCTTTTGCAGGTAAAGACCAGCTTACAGCTAAAAATGTAACAGTTACAAAAATCACAGAAGGTACAAATTCCTTGTACGAGAAAGGTTATACTGTGACTATCAAGGATGCTGCAGCTGTCGATCTAAACAAACTCTATTATTCAGACCGCACACCTGTTGCAAAGAGTGAATATGGCAAACCTGTTGTCCTCACCTTCCGCAATCTCGGTGCACGTGTTCGCGTAGGCTTCTATGAAACTGTGCCTGGTTATTCTGTAAAGATTAATAAGTTCTATTTTGATGACGATGCTTCAGCAGCTGTAACCACATTCATTGCAATGAATAAAGCAAACGAAACAAACTTTACCGCTGCTCTTCAGAACGTTGCTCCTGTAAATGACAATTCTTTGACCATCACTTATTATGATGGAAATGATGGCACCGAGAACCATGTAAAGGTTACAAACACTGGAATGGTATATGGATACAACTTGACTCTCGGTACTGGAATTATTGGCGCAGATAAGCTGGCGACAACATCTGCTACTCCTACTTGGGATAATGACGGCAACTATACCACCGTTTATCCATTCGAGCAAAATACCAACCCGATGCTTATCCGCGTTGACTATACTCTGACAGCAGAAGATGGCAGCGATGAGACAATTGAAGTCAAGAATGCTCGCGTGGTAGTACCAACGAACTTCGTTCAGTGGAAGAGCAATTATGCTTATACCTATCTCTTCAAGATCTCCAACAACACCAATGGCACAACGGGTACAGTACCAACTGATCCAGATGATCCAGAATCTGGAGATCCAGAAGGTCTCTTCCCAATCACCTTCGATGCTGTTGCAGTTACAGCAACCGACTATACCCAGGAAACCATCACAACTGTTGCTACCAACAACGTGACAACTTATGCTGTGAATTCTGATGTAACAACGGTTGGCGAATACAAGGCCGGTGAGACAATCTACATAGTTGATGAAAACACCTCTACACACGAGCCACTTACCGTTTCTGGAATCGGTGTTACAGCAGGTAATGCAACCGTTTACACCGCCACTACTACAGGTGATGCCATTTCAGAAGCTACTGTTCTGGCTAAGTTGAATGGTGCTCCCAATGGCATCACTCTGACTGCTGCTAGTCCTGCAGCTACAGTAGTAACAGAAGCAAACTCCATTCCACAAGCTGATGGTTCGACATATACCCTTGCAGCCAACAAGGCAGTTCAGTTCACACCTGCTGCAGCTGGCACTTACGTATATGTTTATACCAATACTGCATATGTAGCTACTGAATATGAAGCAGCAGGAGATACTTTCGATCCCTTAGAAACCTATTTCTTCAAGACTAATAAGGATGTATATTATGCAGCTTCTGGCCTTTCCACTGACAACTTTGACAAATATAAGGCTGATCTTTGGAAGGTTAAGACTGATGGCACTGTTGGTGTATATGACATAAAGGTTATCATCATCAAATAATTAGTTTACCAATAAGCCAGGTGGGGTTCGACTCCCTACTTGGTTACAAAATAACAAACGATTGTTCATATTAACGGACCGGGATTCGTTAATAAAAAGGGAAATAATACAAATAATCAACAATAACTAACAAAACTTTGATTTATGAAAAATTCCTATCTATTCGTTGCACTTGCTGCTTTGGCACTTGGCAGCTGCACATCAGAAGGTTTTGTAGGAGAAAACGAAGAGCTCCTCAAAGAAACTAAAAATGGAACAGCCATTGTTTTCTCTTCTGTTGCGAATCAAAACCTTACCCGTGCTGCCGGCACCGCAGAAGACGCTCAGCGACTTGGTTATACATTTGCTGTGTATGGCACAAAGACCGTGGGCACAACCACTTCCAACGTATTTGCTCAGGGCGAATATAGTTCTGACGACAACACGCCTTATTGGGTTTGGTACGAAGAAAATTCTGCCCTTTCTACAACCTCAAACACCCATAATTGGGAATATGTTGGAGTTGCAGGAAACAAAACCATTCCCGGAAGTGGGACATTCTCTCTTAGTTCTGATCAGACCATCAAGTATTGGGATTACTCTGCAAGTCAGTACGACTTTATAGCATACAAAGCTACATCGACAGTAGCTCCAACCATTTCTAACGTTACCACTAACGGATTCAAAGTTACTGCTACAGCGGAACAACTTGCTGGTCTTTACATCGCCGACAAGAAAGTTATCACCGAAAAGAATAATGCACCTGGATTCCCAAATACAAACATTGCAGACTACATTGGTGATGTAGTTCAGTTTACATTCCGTGCTGCTGGTGCCAAAGTTCGTCTTGGCATCTTTGAAACCATCCCAGGTTATGCGGTTAGCGCAATTACATTCCATTACAATAATACTACAAGTACCACCAACGCAGGTCTTGATGGTTCGTTTATTGGTGCATCTACAGGCACCCAAGAGTTCACAGTAACTTATGACGAGACTACAAAGAAAGCTATCCTGTCTGGAGCAAGTACTGCTAACACGACTTACTTCGATTTCGGTTCATTCACCGTTTCTACCACTTCTCTGCTCGGAGAAACTTCTACAGCCCCTACATGGGCGACTGGCTCTCCCGATTATACCAATGTTTTGCCCAACTCTTCAAATGTTGGCGCTATGACCCTTGCCGTTGACTATACGCTGTATAACGCCACGACAAAAGAGACGATTAAAGTAACTGGAGCCAAGGCTGTAGTTCCTTCTAATTACATGAAGTGGAATCCGAACTTTGCATACACCTATCTTTTCAAGATTTCCGACAATACCAATGGTACTACAGGTACCGTTGGCACAAGTCCTGAAGGCCTCTATCCTATCACCTTCGATGCTGTCGCTATTGCGAATCAGGATGCTACAGAGGGTTCTATCACCACGGTTTCTACACCTGCTATCACAACATATCAGGAAGGCTCTGTTTCAAGTGCAGGTATCACCTATGCAGTGAGCGAAAAGCCAATTTATGTGACTGTTAATACCGACGGCACCCTGGCAACCCTTTCAGCGGATAACACCAAACTTTATACTGTTGCAGAAGGAACTTCAGAAGCTGAACTTCAGCTGGATGCTGTCACCAAGACTGCAGCCAGTGGACTCTCTGTTTTATCTGCTAATGAAACGGCTAACAGCACAACATTCGTATCTGACAAGGCTGTTAAGTTTACACCAAGTGCTGCCGGCACATATGCTATTGAATACACAGATGAAAGTTCTGTAAAACATTATAAGGTTATCGTTGTAGGATCTTGATATCATCTCCTCTTCATCTGCACTTCAGTGTGAAGATGAGTATTACTCTAAACCAAGTGGGGTTCGACTCCCCACTTGGCTACAACCCTTCAAATAAAATGTTCGCACAACAAAAGCGGGACGGTCTCGCGTGCGCGTATTATAAAAAGTTTATGCAAATTGTAAAGCAAAATATAAAATCGGTATCGACAATGCTACTTTCGATGGCACTGCTGTTGACGATGGCATGTTTCGCCTCTTGCTCAAAGGATGACGATATTATCAGTCCCGAACGACCTGAGACGACCGACAACAAGCCCATCAGCTTCTCCAGCAGTATGCTTGAGGGACAGGCCGTGACGCGAGCCTCGGGTCTTGAGGACATACAGACGAGCTTTACCGTCTATGGCTTCAAGAATGATGCCTTCGACAGCGGCACCAACAGCTACACCAGCTACCAGACCGTATTCCCCGGCTTTGTCGTCAACTGGACCATCAACTCAGCATATACTACCACCAGCAATACCAGCGACTGGGAATATGTAGGCATCACTTCTGATCAGACCATCAAATACTGGGACTTTGGCGCCAATGCCTACCGTTTCATCGGCTATGCTTTAGGCAAAGCCACCGATGACCCTGCTACAAGCATTGTCCCCGTAACGGCCAATACCAACAGTACGCCTGTCACCCTATCAGCCACCGTCGATGCTTCCTCCGATGCGACCATTGCTGCCGCACCCTATTTCACCCGACTCTGGTTCAGCACAGGCAACAGTACAGTTTACCCGAACAAGTTGTTTGGCCAGCCTGTAATCCTCGAATTCCTCAAGCCCTTTGCCCGTGTTCGTGTCATATTCACCTTTGCTGAAGGTGTCCAAATCCCACATTCCTCGTTGACCGACATCAGTTTCAAGCCATTCGACACCACGAAGCAAATTCCACAAAAGGGCACAGTGACAGTTACTTATCCCCTCACTGGAACAGAGACGACCGAAACCATTTCGGCAGCGCCGACAGATTATCTTGCAGCTATCACGCAAGACTATTGGGAAGGTACGGATAGCGATCCTGCCCATCTTACCTGGTATACCGTCCTTCCGGCAAAGCAAGATACTTACACCATGTCGGTCAATGTGGAAGGTGAAGTGAAGACCGCCTACGTGCCTGGTGAATACATGGACTGGAAGGCAGGCTATGAGTACACCTATATCTTCAAGATCCTTGAAGGTGGCGGTGTCATCTTCGATGAAGTGCAGGTGGCCATCCGTAATTGGGAAAACGCCGGTACTGAAGACCATCCTGTTTACAACTGGTAAGAAAAGAATAATGACGCTAAATTTGTCAGAATACATTTTTCACGACATGTCAGTAAACGCTAAATATATCTATCCGTCTGCTATCAAGGCAATCTTGATGGCAAGCACGATAACACTCTGCCTGTCAGCATGCTCCGACGATGCGTCAGACTTGGGAAATGATTGGGACACCCTCAAACTCGTCTCCTTCTCCCAACCTCTCGTCGATGTTGACCAAGCCACGACACGTGCCATCACCTTACCCGATAATTATAGCGTTTTCAGCGACATTTACCCGCAGGCAAGTTCCGAATTTGCAACCATCCATGCCTATCTCATCGCCAACGATGCCGTAAGCAGCGAAGGCAATTTCACCTTTAATAAAGATGAGGTCGTAAAGACGGATGGTGGAGTAATCACCCAGACCGGATGGTCTTCCGACATCAGAGTAAAGCAAGGTACAGACTACTACGTCTATGGCTTCATGCCCGCGAGCCTTTCTGCCAGCATCACCAAAAACAATGGCAGTTACGAAAACAAAGCCATCATCAACATTAACAACCTCGATGCCGTATCACCCGCCGATGTATGTGTAATTACTGGAGTGAAAGGATTCGATACTCCCATTACGGCCAGTTCGACCACAGGAAGCGTCAATCTCGGTTCTTTTTCCTATACAGGTCAGGCAAAAGACAACAACTACATCTACATCCTGCTCGATCACCTTTATGCCTGTGTTGACTTCGAATATGCGCTCGACGAATTCTACAGCACCTTACGTCAGATCAAGCTCCGCAAAGTGGAGATAGCTGCTACCGGTTCGAAGAAGCATAACCTGACAGTCACCATCGACGGCAACAATGCTGCCGTCTATTCGGTCAGCGACACAGAAACATCCATTGCAAGCAGTTCTGCCGTGATTTACGACAAAGAGGCTGAAGCAGAAAACATTCCAAACACCCTCGAAGGCTATCTCAGTGTCCCCGGCTATTTCAAGCCGGAACTGAATAATCAGTTCGTCGTCACCTCCTACTATGACGTCTATAACCGCAAAGGCGACCTGGTAAGGGAAGGGTGCAAAGCCGTAAACAAGCTCTCCCTCAGAGGGACAACCATCTCACGAGGTCAAAAGCGCACAGTGAAGTTCACCATCATCCCGACTTATCTTTACGTGCTCTCCGAACCCGATCTCGACAATCCGACGATTGAATTGTCAGCAGATTAAAAAGAAGTCTCACAAACGAGGGAGTTTTTATCGGAAGATTAAATATGCCAAGAATAGTATCATCTACATATCAAACCTGGAAGGGCTGCAAGAACCTGTTGTTCTTGTTGCTCCTCTCCTTTGCTGTCGCCCAAGCTACTGCCCAAGAAAACCCGACAGCTGCCCAAGTAAAGATTACCATCGGCGGAAACGTCTATGGCGGCGGCAACCAAGGTGAGGTCGGAACCGAAAAGACGGAATACACATTTGACAAGGAAAATACTACCGACGACATGACTTCGGTCATCGTACGTTGCGGAGAGATCAAGAATGTATTCGGCGGAGGCCGTATGGCTGGTGTGTACGGTAATTCGACAGTTACCATCGACGGCACCACTTCGACCAACCAAATCATTATCGGCAATGTCTATGGTGGCAATGATATAGCAGGTGAAGTTAAAGGTGGCGCTAAAGTCAAGACAACCTATGATGCTGAGAAGGCAGCCAAGCAAGTCTATATTGCCAAACTGTTTGGTGGTGGAAATGGTGATTATATTTATGGGACTGAGCTTGTTGATGGTGTATATCAGGTTAAATCGGGTGATGAGGTTATTGCTTCCTCTGCCACAGCGTTAACAGAGCCGAATATTGACAAAGTCGCCATAGACCTGCAATCAGGTGCCTTCGGACAGGTATTTGGCGGAGGAAACAAAGCGACAGTCAGTGTCCAAACTGACATCACGCTCAACAACCAGACAATGCTTGACTCCTATGCGCTCTCCGATGTTGAGAAGAACGTCCTTGAAGAAACATATGGATGGCTGGATGAATGGTTCACCGACAATAAGCCCACCTACCAGTTCAACCGTGTATTCGGCGGCAACAACAAGGTCGATATGGCTATCCGTCCTACCTGGCATCTGGCCAAAGGCAGCATCGACGACCTCTATTCTGGAGGAAATGCCGGCGGTATGACCTATCCCAATGGTATTCTGCTCGCCATCTCAGGCAATGACATGACCATCAACAACGTCTATGGTGGCTGTCGTATGGCCGATGTCAATCCAGGCAACGGAAATGGCTCAACCCTGCTGAATCCTGAACCCGTAGATGCTAATGGTCTCCAAGAGGGCAGCACAGTTGCAACGTTCGAGGCCCAGTATGCTGCCCGTGTTCTTATTACCGGTGGTAAGATCTATAATGTCTATGGTGGCAACGATATCTCCGGAAAGGTATATCATGGCACCCAAGTGGAAATCCATCACAGTATCATCGGTGATGTCTATGGTGGTGGTAACGGCTCATACGCCTATACCGACAATCAAGATTTGAGCAGTGATGCCTTCTGGAGTGATTACTATTATGAAATACCAGCGGGCAAGACGTCGGCCCAAGCCCTAAGCCTGCATCGTCCGAATGTCGAGCGCTCACTGATCCACGTAAAGGGAAAGAGCGAAAGCAATCCGACCTATATCGGAGGTGCGCTCTATTGTGGTGGTAACAGTGCGACCCTCCGCACAATGGATGGTGACCTAACAGGTGCCTCAGCCAATTTGAAGATTGGCTCGTATGTCGTGGCCAAATCGATGTTCCTCGGTAGCAACGGTGAGAATATGATTGCTGGTGAAGTCCATGAAAAAGTGGATGGATCATGGATAGATACAGATATTCTCGCCAAGTATAAAGAAACATCTCCTGATTTCAGTCAGATGGATCTTACCTCATCTGCCGACTTCGAAGAATATATGAAAGGTGTGGAAGTTGCCATCATCCCGACGGTCACCTTCGACACCGATTATGAAGCCTATAGCGCCAAGGTAGGTTCGCTCTATTGCGGTGGCAACATAGGCAGCATGTCGGCTGAAGGCACTTTCAACATGGGATTCCTCAACAATCTCGTCATCTTCGAAAAGGTGGTTGGCGGTTGCAACAATGCCAATGTTGCAAAGACGGATAACAACGCTTTCCACTTGGGAGGTCTCACAGGGAATACTTCTGGCGATAACCCCAAGGTGATTCTCAACATCGATGGATTGAAGCTGGAACCAAGAAAGTTTGAATACGACGCGACAAACAATACATTCAGCTATAGCGATTGGATTACCGATGACGATGGCTACTTGGATAGCGGCAAAATCTATGGTGGCTGCTACAACAGTGGCTATATCAATGGTGATGTACAGATTAACCTGAAGCAGAACGCCATCTCCGAGAATGTGGTTACAGCCATTTCGGAAGGAACTATCGCGAAGTCGTTAGACGATCATCGTGAGGAAGTCTTCAATACTGCCCTCAGCATATTCGGTGCCGGCTATGGCGAAGAGTCGGAGATCTGGGGCAATACCGAAATCAACCTTAACTCAAACGATGCAACCGCTGTCAACATCGTGAAGGTGTTCGGCGGTGGCGAAATGGGTGTCGTGGGCAAATTGGCTCGCGATGATAATGGCATTCGCACAGGTGAACCTACCCTAAGTTTCAATGCTACAGTCAATCTCGATGCAGGCAATGTAGGCAAAATCTATGGCGGTGGCTTTGAGGGGCCTTTGACCGGCAACACCACCATCAACCTCTTTGGCGGAACAGCCTACGATGCAATCGCTGGTGCTTGTAATGCCCGTATTGGTGGCCACGCTGAGGCATATATTGGGGATGTCAGCAAGACCACCTATCCTACCATCACCAACAACGTGTATGGTGGTAACGACTTCGGCGGTAAAATCGAATCTTCGTATGACTTCAGCGGTAAGTTGATTACGGGAGAAACAGTTTACAATCAAAATGTTCTCTCCGCATCCACTTACGTGGAATATAACAAAGGTAAAGTAAACTATATCTTCGGTGGTGCAAAAGCTTCCTATGATTATAGTGTCGATCCATATCTTACCAAAGTTGGAACTGTTGACAATGATTCCAAAATTCCCGCCAATGCACCAACCATCAACAATGCCTTCGTTCATTTCAAGCCTGGTCAATACGCCAACAATGCGGTAGCAAGAGTCTATGGCGGCGGTCAGGGATATGCAGGCCGTTCAAAAGATGGTCCGATATTCTGGCAGGACCAGTGCCAGGACCAGAGCTATGTACTCTTCAACACCCCTGATACTGTCACATTCCTGAAGACATTGATATTCGGCTCAGGCGATGCCAGCGGTCTCGGCATGGACATTACCGTTGAAGATGCTCATGCCAATTCCACAGGCGTCACAGCTGCGGCAGTTGTAGATCTCATCAATGGCAAAGTAGATAAGGTCTTTGGTGGCAGTTATCAAGCTGGCGTCACTCGTCGCACGATTGTCAATGTGCCTGTAGCATCCACCATTTCAATCGCTTCGGCACTCTTCGCGGGTGCCTATGGTAGCAAGAACGAATTCCCTTGCGACGTCTTTGAGGGCAACGTGAATTATAGCAGTGAAAATGCCCGCGTGCATTATATCTATGGAGGCAACAACGATTATCGACGCACACTCTACGGCAAGGTGAACATCAATTCACCAGTTCGTTATTTCAGCAATGAATACGGCCTTACTTACGGCACAGTCTATGGCGGCGGCTACGGTCAGAATTCCTGGTCGCAGTACACTGAGGTTAACCTCAATGAAGGTGCCATAGTCTATGAGGTCTATGGTGGCGGCTACGGCGGTGACGTGCTCAACAAGGCTTCTGTCCAGAAGATGGCAAGTGAAAATAGCGATTGGGTTTTCACCTTAGGCAATCGATATACAAATGACGCTGAGGAGTCAAATGTTACTGCTTCTTCATCAAATATTTATGACTTTGGCGGCCTGTCCAACCCTCTTGCTGCGGGCAATCTATTAGCTACCGACTACCTCTCGAAACAACCACAGTTCAATACAAAGCACAACACCAACGTCCACATCTATCAAGGCGCAACGGTTAGGGAGTATTGCTATGCCGGTGGCTATGGTCAGGTTTTGGCAGACAACAGTACTACAGCAACCGTCAGCGGTTCGACCTACATCGATCTGCTCGGCGGAACCGTTGGCAAGGACATTTATGCGGCTGGTACTACGGGTGAAGTTGAGGATAAGTACAAGTTAGGGAACAATTCATTTATTGCTTCAGCCAATGTTTATGTTCGAGGCGGCACTGTGCGTAATGTCTATGGCGGCGGTTGGCGCGGTGGTGTGGGTTATAGTTCCTACGGCAACTGGAAAGTCAATAACGTTGACAAGGTGGCTACTCCTACAGAAACCTGGAGCGATGAAAGTAACGACATCCTTGGAGAAAGCAATGTAGTCATCGGTTTGCTTGATGCGACCGACTTCTATGCTGGTGTTCCCGCCATCAAACGTAGTGCATACGGTGGTGGCGAAGGTGGTGCTATCTATGGCACCGCTAACGTCTATGTTTACAATGGCTATGTCGGTTATACCTATGAAGAAGATTCCACCTACAAGGAGAAACTCGACGATGAAACAGCCGAAGATGGCGTAGGCAAGAACAATCTGGATGAAGCCGGTAATGTGTTTGGTGGAGGATATGTAGCCAATAGCTATGTGGACGTTTCTAACGTATACATGTATGGTGGCACCGTCCGCAACTCATTATATGGTGGCGGTGAAATCGGTCCTATCGGTCGTGGCACGGTCAAGGGTCAGGAAAGTGGCCATGCGCTTATCTCCAAGCCTGGAGAGTCACACGTATATATGTATAAGGGAGCCGTCAAACGCAACGTCTTCGGCGGTGGCCGTGGCTTCGACAGCTGGAACAGTGATGGCTGGATGACCGAAGAAGAAAAGAGAACCATGGACCTCAGTTCGAAGGGCTTTATCTTCGGCACTACCGATGTCAATATCCATGGTGGTACTATCGGCACTCCAGAAGGCCTTGCCAATGGTTATGGCAATGTGTTCGGCGGCGGCAATATCGGCTACGTCTATTCCGGCCATGGCACCAAGAGTGGCACACGAGGCGATGGCGACAAGGAAGGCTACTACTATGACAGCAACAATGAACTCACTGAAGACAGCCGCGTCAACGTAGAAGTCTATGCCGAGGCAACAGCTAATGTCTCAGTCAATGGAAATCCATATGCTGCCGGTGACTTTATATCCAACGAAGACCTGAACACCCTCACCAATGGATCCGGTCAATGGAGCAGTATTGACCAAACCGGCATTACCATTTACAATGCCATCTTTGCTGGCGGTAACGTGTCGGTAGGTTCATCATCAATATTTGCCTTCGCCAATACCATTTATGGCAATGCCACGGCATCGGTCATCGACTGCTATACACGCGACCTCATTTCCGTTGGTGGAGATGGTGTGGGTGGCATTTATGGCGACGGCAACCTTACCTTCGTCGATGGCTACCGAGAGTTGAACATCACCAACTATGGCACCGACTACTTCGCTCTGCCGAAAGTGCTTGATGCTTCTACTCAATCCCAATATGATGCACTGACCCCACGTCAGAAGGCTTTCTATGTGACCCGTTATACCTTCGACGGCAACTACGCAGGTAGCACCGCTGACGATACCGCCTACAGAATGTATCAGAAAGGCGATGTCGTATTGAATGACGTATATAATACCTTCAACGACACTCAAAAGAGTCACTGGACTGCCACTCAGTCGGTAATCAACGAGGGCCGCTATATCAATACCGTACAGCGATGTGATTTCTGTGGCATCAGGGGCAGCCGTCTTGTACTCCGTGGTGCCATGGACCGCGCCCAGGACAAGAACGAAGCTGACTACACCAACTATACCATCAACCGTGTGGGAGAGCTCTCGCTCAACCAGAACGTTGATCATGGTTGTTACTTCGGCATTTATAATGTTGTGAAGCTGCTTGGCGGTGTCACCTCCGACGTGAAATTCAGTGATAAACGTTTTACTGAAAGTGAAAAGCCAGATGACCAAAACGATAACGAAGAAACTACCTATTACAGTTGGAAAAAAGAAAGAATCACAGCCAACAACCGCAACAACGGTAATTCACCCAATAAGATTGCATTGGCATCGGGCGTCTTCCTCGAAATTGTGAAGAGTATAGATGAAAATGGCAACAAGATTTACGGTCCTATCACAGGTGTTGTACAACTCGACCTGCTAAATGTAGCAGCTGGCGAAGGTGGCGGCTATGTATTCGCCGAAAATATTCACGGAACTCCTTCTTTTGACGAGAATAAAAATCTTGCATCGGTATTGGCCATTGCCAATAAGGGACATGTTGTCACCAACAAGGCATATTCTTATGCGGATGCCACTTCCTCAGACAAGATGGAGACGTCGGGTAACTTCATCCATCCTTTGAAGCAAATCGTCGACGACTGCTTCCCTACAGCCAACAAATACTCGCCCGAGGAAACAAAGTCGCCTGCCCACTATTGGTATATCCGTGGTGAATTCTTTGTTTACGAACAACTCATTTCCGCCTATACTGGTTCGGCAAATGCTTACAGCGCAAATATTACCCTGCCATTGACCATGAGTGCACAAGGCAATGGCAAGATACGACTGCTTAACGTGCTGCCAGGCCTCTATACCGACCCGTCAAAGATTGGGAACTTCGTATATAATGATGATCCCGACCTTGCTACAAGCGACTCGCTGCGCATCTCCTTTGCCACTGCCGAGAAGGCCTTCGGACAGAACGACCCCATCAGCTATTGGGACTGGTACATGGCCAGCAATGCCGATAAAGCGAAGTTCGTGCTCAAGACTTATGTATGTCGCGAAGAAGTGACGGTAAATGGCACAACCTACTACCCGGGTCAGGGCATTACAGAGGAAACTTATAATTCTTTGGCTGGTTATCAGATTGAGGGCGAAGATGGTAAGACCGTTGATGTACAGTCCTTGTTCAACGTTACGAATGGCATCGGCAACTATAAGAATACAGGATTCCTGCTCACTGTCGATCTGACTAATCCCAGCAAGTGGAACGACTACTATACGCTAGCAAGTACAAGTGAACCCGTAAATCACAAGCTAACTACTTCAGGATATAATAGTCTTACTGATACAGAAAAGGCCAATTATATCAAGAGTGCCACCATGCGTTTTGAGGCAGTAGATGGTAAGACAGAAGGCACATTCGGACAGTATCACTTCGAGCAGGATGCTGTCACTTCGCAGGGTGTCATTGAAATGCAGACTCCAGAAGTAATAAGTGGTGTAGATCCTACTACTCAAGCGAAATTCGAAAAAGCATATGTCGCCAAGGAAGATTGTGAGATAACCATTGGAGTTGGAAGCACGACGCGAACCTTCATGGCCAATTCACCCATTTCTGAAGAGACCTATAAAAGTCTTTCTCCTGAAGACCAAGCCCATTTCGAGAATGCCTACATCTGCGTCACCACCGTGCTCATCAGTGAAGGCGACTACCACGTCATGAACGAACTGGTAAGTGAGACTGAATACAATGGATTGACGGCAGATGTTCAGAATAAATTCCAGCCTGCCTATTACTGCACTAAAGCCGGTGACTGGGGTGGCAAGTTCTATTCTGCAGGTCATAACTATCAAGCCATTGACTATTGCCAGCTCCATGAAGATGAACGCAAGTACTTCGAATTCAACTTCGATGCGCTCGAACTGCTTGGCAACGACTACACTCCTTATGGTCCTTTTGATCAGAATAGCATAACAGAACTAACAAACGCCGGTGCCAATCTGAATAATAATGTTATTTATTATGACTATCATGTGGGGAACAATCTGCCCGATGAGGCTTCAAGAATCTACTCAAAACCAGCAAATATAGACTACAAGGCCACTGTGCCTGCTACTGGTTATGAACACACTTCGAGCACCTATGTCGATGGTACCACAACAAAAACTCTATCTGCAGGCACTCAGCTCAATCAGGACGAATTTGTCAACCTGCCTAATGACCGTCAGCATTATGCCTACTTTGGACTGAATGATGCCGACAAAAAAGATTCCGATGGAAAGTATCACACCTACATCGTCACAAAAACGTTCGATGTGGCAGGTACAATGTATAATGCCGGAATGAAAGTCAGTGAAAGTGTCTATAACAATCTTGGCTCAACATTGCAGCAGAATCTCAAAGAGGTAACAATTACTCCAGAGCAATTTAGCAGTACCACCGATGGAAAGTTCTATTATTGCATTGAAGAATATAAGGTCGGAGAGAAGGATCAGTACATTGAAGGATATACCTCTAATACTATCACAGCTCTCAATGGAACATATGCCAAAGGCTCTACGGTACCAGTCGGGACAATTCTCACCTATAATGAGATAATCTCGAATACCGTCAACTTCCAATATGGACTCGAGATTACCGGGGACCTGCCCCTCGAGGAGGCTTCACTCTATGTGCCTGTCACAGCCAACATCGAAGACCTGCAGGAGGACCGCTACGTCACTGTCATCTACGAATACACCTATTCGGAAAGCGATGCAGCAGGTGTCAACTACGAGACGCGCGTCGAGAAGCATATCATCAACATCCGCTTGAAGTTCTTAAGCGGCGCACCTATCATTGGCAAAATCAGGGAACCCGATATCGTACTGCCTCTCGAAACCATCAGTTTCGCTGAGCCTATTGTTGAGGAGGGTGCCTTCCCTGTGCTTACCGGTGGTTGGCAGATCTTCTCGACCGAGGAACAGGCAAAGAAGCATCGCAACGGTCGCGACTATCTCAACAAGACCGAGCCGATGTACTTCTATCAGGATATGTACTGGGTGGCCTACTTCGCTGAGACACGTTTAGGACGTACATTCTCCGAACCCGTACCAGTTCATGTCGCCAACTATCAGCGCATGAGCGATGTCATCACCGATGCTCACCACATGTATATCAACCATAAGGATCTGAAGCGCGATCCCAAGATATATATCAGTGATGCTTTGGTGGAAGGCCAGAGTTATAATGAACTCGATGCCCTGCACGAAGTCTTCGATTTGGCTAACTCTCCTTATGGTTTGAGTGACGGCGACGGCAACAACGGACGCGACATCACAGGCGCCTACGGCCTCGACTTCATCCTCACCGACGATGTTGCGCCGACACGTACTTGGACACCTATTGGAGATAGCGAACATTGTTTCAGCGGAGAATTCCATGGCAACGGACATACTATCAGTGGCATGCAGACCTCGCTCTTCGGCAGCCTTTGTGGTAATGTCTTCAACACAGGCGTCATGGGCTCATTCACTAGCGGAGGCATTGCCGATAGTGGCGACGGACACATCGAGAACTGCTGGGTATGGACCACTGGAACCCCTGAATCGGACAAGTATGCCGTATTTGGTAATCCAACTAACCTCAATCATGTCGTTAACTGCTACTATCAGCAAGAGATCGATCAGGCTACAAAGTTCAAAGTCGATGAATCTGAAGCCATTACTCCACGTCCTGCCTCCGACTTTGTCAACGGTTCTGTGGCCTACGACCTCAACAGCTATTATCTTGAGGCTCGTTATAATCTCTTCTCTGCAGTAGCAAACGGCAGCGATGACCCCATCAACCATTGCCTCTATCGCAAGACAGACGGCACATTGGTCATGAATAATGTGTTGGACGAAGATGACAACGAAGTGACGCAACCTGCTCCATTCGAACTGAAATACACCAGCGACTACGCTTGGCATCCCAGCTGGGTTAAACCTGGCGAGTACCGCAGCTATGTGGAGCGATTCATCGAGGATGGAGACTTCCGTTTTGCCAACGGACTGAAGCCAAGGACCGATCAGCGCTATTCTTCCGATTATGGCTACTACATCCCCATCTATCCCGATGACTATATCTTCTTCGGTCAGAAGTTGTCATACGGGCTCTACGAGGACATCGACCACGACAACCACCCGATGGCTGCCGTCAAGGACTATGCCAAGAAGGATGGCGATGTAATCGACAACAGCCGTCACCTGTTGCTCACCACAGATACCGAGACGGAGAACCGCATTTATCGCGCTCCTGCCTACTTCCAGAACGGAGTCTATGGAAAAAGCGCTATCTTTAATGCCACTGCAGCCTTTGCCGAGAGTTATACTTTCGATGATGTCACCTACCATCCACATCTAAACATGACGGCAATTGACTTCACAGGCTCGAATGGTGACACTAATGGCATCACTACCATAAAGGGCAATACAGAAGAGATCCAAGACAAAGTACCTGGAATCGATAGCGACTTTACGAATAAGGCCAACGGTTATCGTCCTCTGCTCGATTTCGAACGACTGGACAACATCAAGACAAATGGGCTCACGCAGAACCTCCTTGCCTATGCTCCTGCCCCAGATACAGAAACGAACACCAAGACGAACAACGTTATCGTAAATTACTTCGCGGATCCCGAATATGCGGAGAGTGAAGATGGTTATCGTACCGTTGCAATACAGAATGCGGATGACGTTCATGGCCATGCCGTGCAGAAGATTTCCAATAGTGATTACAGTGCCAACAAGGTACTCTTTACCTCAACCACCGATCATCTGCTCGTGGATAAGCAGGACTTTAATGCGCCAATGGCTTACACATTCGCCAAGGGAACTGAAACCATTCCTGGCAAGCGCATGTGGTATCAGCGAGTGCCCGACACATACGTCGATTTGAGTAAGGGATGGGAAGGCATCAGTATCCCATTCTCTGCCGAGCTCGTTACAACCCAAACCAAGGGTGAGATCACCCACTTCTACGAAGGCAGCACAACTGGTCATGAATATTGGCTGCGCACGTTCGATGGCATAAAGGCAAGAAATGAAGAGGCTAAGGTTGACACAGCAAAGTTTGTTTATCTTGCTGAAGGCACAGAGCCGAAGGAATACACCAACACCTTCCTTTGGGATTACTATTACTCAAAGGATCCAGAAGCAGCAAATATGGCTGGGCAGGATGCCAACACCGACGAGTACCAGAAGGAAGACGTTGCACGTAAATACTATAGTGTGGAACGTAACTACGAAAACTATCCTTTCTCGGTCGCTGCCACTCCTTATATCATTGGCTTCCCAGGCAAGACTTATTACGAGTTCGACCTCAGTGGCAACTTCAAGCCAGATAACACCCTCAATGATATAGCGAAACTTGACAAGCAGACCATCACATTTGTTTCGAAGCCTGGTGTGACCATCGAGGTCAGCGACGAAGAACTCGAAAGCGGCAAGAACTCGGAAACTCAGTACGGTTACACCTTCACTCCAAACTACCTAAGCAAGAGTATCGGTGCAGGCGCTTACACCTTGAAGTCCGATGGCAGTGCCTACAAGAAGACTGCAGATGCAACTGCAGGCGTTCCATTCCGTCCGTACTTCACCGCCTCCACTTCAGGTGGAGCACCCAAGCGTGGCATGCCTGAGGAGATTGTCTTCTCGAACACGACTGGCATCGGTGAAATCACCCCATCATCAGGTAATCTGTCTGATGGTCTTAGCATCTTCGCTACGCAAGGCAAAATCATTGTCGAGTCGCATCGCAAGACCGCTGCTACGGTACGCATCCTCACCCCAGTGGGTATCAATGTAGCAACGTTCACCATCGAGCCAGGTCAGATTGTCCGCACTCCAATCAACACGGCTGGTGTTTACCTCGTCAACCGTAACAAGCTTTTTGTGAAATAGCATTCACGACTACCAACCGTTTTAGAAACAACAGCGGACCGAGACCATTTGTCTCGCGTAAACACATTAGCCACTCACGATATGAATCAAAATATGAAATACGATATGACGCATAACATAATAAAAAAAGCAATTGAACGTTACATCAAATACGGTGCCGAAAGCCTGCCAGCGGCGGGCTCCCAGGTTGCCGCTGGCAAAACCGGAGTTTGTCCGAAGCAAAACCGCTTCGGACAAACCCTCCGCTCCTTGCTCATGATGTTACTGATGCTAACAGGTTGTGTGGGGACCGGGCTGACAGATGCGTGGGGACAGTCTGCTCCCGTGGAGATAACCACTGATGTTGATGGGAATGGCACCATCGAAGATAGTGAGAAGATATTTTATCTGATTCAGACAAATGCGTTCCCGAGTTTTTATATAGCACCCCAAGATAACAATACCATTACAACTAACAATATTCTTGGTGAATATATGCTGTGGTATTTTCTGGACGCAGGAGTAGATAATGGTACTCAATACTACTATATCGTCAACAATAGTACGGGGAAATATATTTATAACTACAATGGCGACTCAAGGGGTATAAACATTACGGATTTTTCAACTTTGTCTGATGCCAACAAGGAAAAGTGCAAGTTCAAAATTGTTTTAAATGCGACATATGGCTCAACAGGCTTTTATAACATTAATGTAAAAGCTAATCAGACATATTATGGATTAAACAAGCAAAATGGTAGTCAAGCCAATGACAATCCTATTAGATTGACAAATACACAATATATAAATGATGTCAACTCCACTTGGAAGTTTGTACCCTTTAACGGAACCTTTGCCTGGCCAACTCCTCCTTTTATACCTTCGACTGATTCGGACAAGCATTATTACGAAATACACAATGTCCAAAAAAACACATATTATGCCTCAACAGATGCTACGCCCGACAAAGTAATCTTTACAAATCAGGTAAGTGAAAGCAGGGCGTGGTATTTCAAAGAAGCCTCATCCGATTCTTGGTATAAGTATTATTATATCATCAATCCTTCAACAGGTGGCAAGTACATGTATTATACCGGTACTGCTACCAATGGAAATGACCAACAAAATGCTATCAGTGTAAAAGATTATGATTCAGCAAACGAAGACCGTTATCAGTTTGTTGTGGTTCAGGCAGCAAGAGGTGACGGAGCTAACCGTGTGACGTGTTATGCTATCATACCGAAACTACTCATAGATAACTTATGGACAAGTAGCAGTATCGGTTTAGCACAAGGAAGCATTACCAATGGTGCCAACATGGGTATCATCAATAGCAGAGGTCAAAACAATGGTGCCCATTGGGATTTTAAAACTACAACTTTTACCACAGAGTGTGCCAATCCTGTTATTTCCTTCGACAGAACCACAGGGAAAGCATCAATAACGACAACAACCTCTCAGCCATCCATCTATTATACCACAGATGGAACAGAACCTTCGCCTAGTAATGGCACATTGTATAGTGGACCATTTGTTTTGACTGAGCAGACCACTATCAAGGCCATTGTCACCAAAGATGGATATACAGATTCAGAGGTGACAACAAAAACTATCTACAAAGTTGCGACTCCCACAATTCAGCAGGAAACAGGTTCCCTTTCTGTCTCCATTACAACAACAACCCCCGGAGCAACCATCTATTATACTATCGATGGCACTACCCCTAACACCTCATCAACACAATATACTGGCGCTTCAAGGGAATTGGGAGGTAAAAATATTAAAGCGATAGCGGTTAAGGACGGAATGATTAATTCTGACGTAGGTGAAGGTAGAGTAGATTTAAACTGTGTCACACCAGTTATCAGTTTTGACAACGCCACCTCGATGGTCACTATTTCCTGTGAGACCGAAGGTAGCACCATACACTACACTGTCGACAACAGCGAACCTACTACCACTAGTACGGCATACGGTGGTCCGTTCTCTGTTACAAGTCCAACGACGGTGAAAGCTATTGCCACCCATGGGGAATTAGATCCATCCGATGTGGCAGAGTTTGTCATTTCCCAGGTAGCCACACCAACTATCCAAAACAACGGCAGCAATGCAGTATCCATTACAACGGCAACTGTCGGTGCAATCATATACTACACTACCGACGGCACAAACCCGACTACATCGAGTACCGTATACTCTGAGCCATTGACTGAGAACATCAGCGGTGTCACCATCAAAGCCATCGCTGTCAAGGAGGGTATGATAACCTCTGCTGTGAGTAGCAATGCGGTGACACTGCAGTGTGCAACACCGGTCATCGCACGCAGCGGTAGAAGCGCCTTCACCATCAGTTGTTCGTTCCCTGCTTCGGGTGTCACCATCTACTATACCACCGACGGCACTACCCCCACCACTTCAAGTAGCAGTATCAGTCCTGGCGATATAGTACCATGTACGCTACCCATTAACGTCAAAGCGATGGCTGTCGCAATGAACTATGCAAATTCTGACGTAGCCACTGCCTACTTAAAAGATGGCATGGAAGGAGAGGGTACTGTAGATAACCCTTATACCATCAAGTATCAAGTTGACGTGGAGGACTTCGTTGAACACGCCAATACACCAGAAGGTGCCTCATTATATTATAAGGTCATCGCCACCGAGCTTCTCGACTTCAGTAACGCCGACCCCATCGCCCAAGCCTTCAGCGGCACGTTCGATGGTGGCACGCAGCCCATTACGGGCCTCACCCATCCCCTCTTTAACATAGTCGATGGCGGCGTAGTGAAAAATGTCACGCTGAAGAAGGTAGCTATCAGCAGTAATGCTGATAATGTGGGTGCCATTGCCGGCGTAGCTCAGGGTTATAGCCGCATTTACAACTGCGGTATTCTGCCTAATGATGCTACGTTCCCCAACGGCACTCATCCCACCGTCACTGGTGGCACCTGCGCCGGAGGCATTGTGGGCAAGCTGGACGGAGATTCTCGCGTCATCAATTGTTATAGTTATGCCGACGTCAGTGCTTCTTCTTACGCTGCAGGCATTGTAGGATATAATAACTTCGCTTCAACCGCAGAAGTTTCTGGTGGAAAATATACCAAACTTAAAACGGCTGTTGTCAACTGCATGTTCTATGGTAATATCACAGGCGGCTCAAACCAGTATGGCGTCTATGGCGGCAATTTGATAACCAATGCTGCCGCTACAGGCATCAGCAGTTATAACTATTACAGAAACGGCTCTACCTTCACCACCGGAACTGGTGAGCCCACAGCCTACAACTGCTCGTTCCCTGCCGATGAGCGTTATCTCACGCAGGTAGAGTTCCACCGTAGCCTACTGAACAGCAACCGCGAACTCTGCGGCTGGTGGGTAGGTTCCGACGTGGCTCCGAGTACCATTACTACCGCTGAGGTGCAGGCTATTCCCAAGGATGCCTCGCTGATGTACAAATGGGTGGTGGACCCCAATCTTGCCCCTTACCCGATACTGAAGCCCTTCGGCAAATATCCCTCCATTATCAACACAAACAGTGGCACTCCTTGGTTCGACCGCAACTCAGCCAACCCATTCGAGGGAAAGCAGCTCGGAACGCTTTCAGTCAAAGTTAAGTCGGGCAGCTCAGCTTCTGATCAGGATCTATCTATCCCCATCACCGACATGGACACCTTGCACTACGATTTTGGTTACCGCAAAATACAGTTGCCCTATTACAACACCATATTCGGTAACTCCGATGGTGCTACTTGGGAGGAAAAGTATGCCGGTAACTACACCGATAAGGTTGTGACAGGCTGGAAGATAACCGACGTCAGTGACGACAATAACGGTTCATTTGTCGCTGACTGGCAGGACGGCTACAACTTTGCCGACCGAAATTGCACCGACAAAGACCTATACAGTGTCAGCGGCCGTGTTTTTGCCCAAGGTGGTTATTACTATGTACCCGAGGGGGTTACTAGTATCACTATCGAGGCCTATTGGGGTAAAGCCATCTATGTGAGAAATGATGGTGGCTACTACGACAGAGTTAATATCACCTTAGGCAAAACTGGCGCTGCTTTTAATCCTGCTGGCACACGCGAGAATAATGTCAATGGTGCCACCATCCAAACCTCGTCGATAAAAGAGACACTTACTGCTATAAATATCGATGCGAAAAAGACAGTCTATGACTATGCCCTCGTGCTGGTGGGTAATGTGCAAGAGTCTGTTAGTAACAGTGATGTCGTTCATAAAACTGAAGCCACTCGCGGTTTCACAATCATGAGTGTGGACCTTGACTTCGACGAGGAACCCGACTACTGCCTTGAATGGCAACTTGGAAAAGGAATGGCACGTCAAGTTATCGCCCCCATACGCTTTGATTTCCTCCCCGTGGTGGAGTTGGGTATCGCAGGCAAGCTACACAATTCAACTAATTTCTTCTCTCTGGGCTGCTACCGTTCTAAAGGACATTTCGAGGTCACTGAGACCGCCTTTATCCGCTTCGGACAGTTTGAATTTGAACTTAGAGATCGTGATGAAGGTCCTATCATTCTCAACGGCGGAATCTACGACCAATATTGTCGTGGCCGAAATAATGAAACAAATCAACACATCAATTACGTGATTCTTGGCGGCCATATCGTCATGCCATCGTTTACCCCAGGCGCCCATGTCAATTCCGCTGCTAAATATCAAACACGTCATTGTGCTGTAAACGTTCTTGGTGGTGATTTCACCAGTTTCTACCTCACTGGCGGCTACAATGAGGGTATCACTCCCTTTGAAGACAACCCCCACTGTTATATCGATGGTGGTCGGTTTGGCACGATAGCCGCAGCTTATAAGGAGGGCATCAGTGGTGATGTCACCTGGCGCATCAATCACGCTCTCATTGGAGAGTTCTACGGCGGAGGTGTCATGTCACAAGCTACTGGAGATACTTATAAGATCGTGAAAGGCAGTATTGACGTGGTCATCGATAACAGTATTGTAGGCAAATACTGCGGCGGTCCTAAGTTCGGTGATATGGTGTCGGGCAAGACCGTCACCACCAGCGCCACTGGCACCACCTTTAACCAATTCTTCGGTGCAGGCAACGGCGGTACCAACTATATTCAGTATGCCAATACCGATGCCACGGGAGCCCCTATCTCTGATTGGAGTGGCACCATCAATTCTAATTATACCCCCGGAAAGTACCGCAATAAGGATCAGAGCTATGAAGCCGACTATGACATAGAGGTAATTAATACTTCTACTGGAGACCTGCCGGATAATGTAGTTAACCGTAGTTATTACTACTCTGCCCAATTTGCCACCACCAACACCGGTAACGTTACAAGTACATTGAATAATTGCACCATCAATACCAACTTCTATGGTGGCGGTTTTCTTGGTGGAGTTACTGGCGACGTCACCTCCACGCTTAACAATTGCAACATTATTGGTTCTGTCTTTGGAGCTGGTTACTCGGCTTCTGCCGGTACTGTCACCATCTACAATAAGGACAAGGTTCCACCTGTTCCAAACACTTACACTGGTATGATTAAACCGCAATCGGGCGGCACTTCCACGACTTATTATTGGACCCACGACAGTGGCTCTTCCAGTAACCCTATCACCACTGGTGACGATGGTACAAAATATTTCTACACTGAGGTACCCCTTGACAACTTGGGTGCCGTCAGCGGTGATGTCACCCTCACCATCAATGGCACTACCACCGTAGGCGGAAGCGTCTATGGCGGTGGTGAGGAATCCAACGTCGGCGATGCTACTGAAGTTAATATTCAGAATGGCTCCATCGGGACGGATGTCTTCGGTGGCGGCAAGGAAGGCGACATCGGTGGTAGTGTCGTGGTCAACATGAATGACGGTACCGTGAAGGGTAGCCTCTATGGTGGCGGCGCACTGGCTAATACGAATATTAATAATGTGACTGCAGGCTCGACCAACACTAACACTACGACGGTCAACCTGCTTGGAGGAACAATCCAAGGCGATGCATACGGTGGTGGATTGGGACGAATCGGTGTAACTGCAACAGCGGGTGAGAAATATACTCAGG
>JAEEGH010008213.1_pt1 | contig 24771 bp, 23 predicted proteins | sample 9134181 | NCBI WGS metagenome assembly JAEEGH01 (sample SAMN16246544, study PRJNA631951) | gut metagenome | biome: gut microbiome; feature: rumen; material: DP-attached | host: Bos | place: Iran: Karaj | collected 2018-10
AAATACGCCCATCGCTATAAGATTCGAGACAGCGCACCCTCGGTACCTTACAAATCTTTCGGCCGCTCATGATTGCAAATCCAGACCAACAGCATGGCACGAACAACCGCCGGGTCTGGTTATCTACAGGAAGGACCAACCAGAACCTTTCCTTCCTTGTCGGAAATCAGACATATTTGCATGTGCCCATCTTCTAATTTGGCAACTATTGTGATATTTGGTTCTTTTTCATCTCCATTATAGTCTTCATACAGGACATCACCTTTATGGTATGATACGCAGTCCACCATCTTATAGGCCCCAGAGAATGACAATATTGTTGTAAGAGGTACAGGGGTGGAAATCAAGACACTTGTGGTGTTATAATAAGCAATCTTCACATTTTCAACCATTGCAGACAGAACAGTATTTCCGAAAGAACTATCTGGAATCAACCTGAGTATACAACTATAAAGCTCGTCGAAACCCATGAAGGAAGCCGAAACCGTATATTTGTCAGTTACTTCTGTACCATAATCTCGCTCAAATAATATTAAAGTGTCGATAATATTCGTAAACGTAGTGTCTTCAAATACCATAATAGGAATCCTACAGAGACTATCTGTCGTTTGAGCGTAAATTCTGTTTCCACCCAATATCATAGTTAGGATAATAAGAACCTTTTTCATTTGCTATTATTTACCTTGCCATGTTGCGGTGGGCCATGTTCCCAATAGTACCCTTATATCTGTACACCCCTTGCTATCATATCTACTATAGCCTGTTTGGGAGGTATAAGTATACAATTTTATTCCCGGATGATTCTTTTCATGGTTTGCTGCATTCCCCAAATCTTTTCCTTGAGAGCCTACACTGCCGGATGGTGTCGGATCCCCCGATGGATGATTGTGAGAATATTCACTCACAGAAAAGCCATTGTCTGTCAAATCTGATAATAGATGAATGGAGTGTTCGCCATGATTTGTTCCAACAAAATGAGATGCATCAGTGCTTTTTACTAATGAGGCGTTTCCCCATTCTAGCGGATGCCCACCGTCTTTTGTGTAATTATCTGCAAGGAACATAAAAAAATCATCAGCATTATCGGTTCCGCACACGAAAAAAACAGTCGCATTGCTACCCGGAAGAGTGAATTCAGACAATGTTCCTAATTCGTATTGACAACTACTAGCACGAATACATCCATTATCATCAGTAATGTGAACCTGGTCATAATCATCGTTTACTATATGGCTAACAATATAGCCTTTATTGTCAATTTCCCAAATGTCTCGTCCGTCAGGATCCACCAACTTCACTGGATTCCACGCACAATAGGCATACGGGCTGATGCTGGGGTACTTGTCACACATCGGGTCAACACTCAGCCACATCGTCATCAGCTCGTGGTCCATGTACCTTGCACCGAAATAGCCGTACCCTGTCTCATTGTCGCGCTCTTTGCCCGTGAAAGCAACACTGTCTTGTAAGCCGTTTTTAGTCATCATCAGTAGGATAACGAAGACGTGGCTGTTTTATTGCCACACGCGCTATTTTGGTTCAGTTCATTGCTTTTGCGGATTGAAAATCCTTATACTCAATGGGTCTGGATTGCAAATCCAGACCAGCGGCACGGCACCGAACATCTGCTGGGTCGAGTGGGTCGGAACGAACATCCGCGGGGCCGGGTGGGAACATCCGCTGGGTCGGGAATGGGCATCAGTGCTCAGTGAACATCCGCTGGGTCGGGACCCTTTTTAGGACGAATGTGGGTAATTATTCCCAAAGGGTAAAATATATCATTTAATACATATGGTTCTGCACAAGATTGAAAGAACAAAACAGATATTTCAATTTGGCAAAGATTGTCAACCCATGAGACTATTGAATCGGACATCTCTTTTTCAAGATTATAATCAATATAAAAGGCATAATCTTGGTTCTTATACACAAAATAAAGCATAGAGATTGGTTGTTCTCGATGAAAACAACTGGTATCTACCCATGTGGATCTCATTATTTCAATTGGCGTTCCTACAATGTTTATTAAGCAGAGACTATCCTCAAAATGTAATTCATTATACAGAAGTTCCCTACTTTGTGCATAGCATAGTGGCATTAAAATCACAAAAAAAACTATAATTATATATTTTTTTATTTCTCCCATGATTATCAATATCTGTTTTTCTTTTTTCTGGTAGTTGGTCTGACTTGAGAAATGGTATATGGTACATAGCGATTGCTTGGTCTAGGCATTTCCCCATACAATCGTCCATCTTCCTTAAGGTAAATTCTATTCATTTCGCTAGTGCCTTCTTCTGTCTCATGACGAGCATTGTCATATACAATAAAATAGTTACCATTCTCGTCATTGCCTTGACCTACTATAACCAAGAAATGGTCAGTAGTTCCTTCGTTTATGTTTTGAGGGACACCTTCGTCAACACCAATCATTACAGGTATTCCTTGTTCTAATTGCCCTTGAATATATGAAATAGCCTTTGCTGTTTGCTCTATATTGATACCTGAACCCTCTTGATATGGATACATAATATTTTTTGAATCAGATCCTGTAGCAACACAACCTACAATTTCCAATTGTTTTCTTGTATATTCATTACAATTGGGTTCGTTCCCACCGTTCTTTTTCATAATATCTTCTCGATATGGACTTCGCTTCCATCCGACAAATAGTTTTTTGGGGATGACGGGATCTATTGTTTTCCATTTTGTAGGAGGATCATCCACATCACAACCATCGGGATCAATCAGCTTAATGGGGTTCCACGCACAGTAGGCGTAGGGACTAATCCTCGGGTATTTGTCGGTCATCGGGTCGACACTAAGCCACATGGTCATCAACTCATAATCCATATACCTTGCACCGAAGTATCCGTAGCCTGTTTCCGAATCGCGCTCTTTGCCCGTGAAAGTGAATCGCTCACTGTAGTCGCTCGTGCGCTGGTTGATGTACGGCTCTCCACAGGGGAGATTCTTCATGTTCGATGGATTATGTAGCGTTGCCAAGACCATTTTTCAGACCTCTTTTATTATCGCCCAATGGCCACCTTTGTCAGGCCCTACACGGCAAAGGACACCTTGTTCTCGGAGCTTCTTGATGTTTCTGTGGATATTGCGCCTGTCTATTCCAATGATAGCAGCCATTTCGTGAGTTGTAATTTGAGGATTTCCTTCAATTAGTTCCAGTATTTTCTGTGATGTTTTCTGTGGCGTTTTCTGTGACGTTTTCTGTGGCGTCTCTGTGGCGTCAGTCTGGGATATTGTTTGTGGATTGCCTTGATTGTTTCTTTGGAAACTGACGCGAATTCCTCCGTCGGCCTCCTCAATGGTGGGCATCGGGAGTCCAGCTGCCTTAAAGCCTTCAAAGATTTTCTCGTATCCTCGCCCCCAGCTCTCAATGAAACCAGCCTTGAAGAAAGCGTTTGCAATGTTTCTGTTCCTTGGACGAGATGAATGTTTCTTCAACAGGGTATCTGGAGTATATCCAATTGGCAATCCCCCCTCGTTCCATATCTCAACATAGTCATCCCATACACGCATTTGGATTGGTGCGCCGGTATAATCTTTATGCGCTATGGCATTGTACAATATTTCACGCAGTGCCTCCTCCGGAACCTCCAAAGGCTCACGACGTTTCATGCCTTCATAGTGTATGGGAGATGTCAGGTATTTGGCTTTCAACACTTGCACTACACGGTCGGTCATCTGGATTATGTTTCCTTCTATCACATCTTGAATGATGAGGTCAGCCACATTACGTCTGAAACGTCCGATCTTGAATTCCACACAGGTAAAGTACCGACGAGGATTCTTGGCAAACAGCAAAAGGGCGGCATTTTTCAGTTTGCCATCCTCTGTTATTAAGCCAAGATTCTCCAGTACTCTCTGCGTCGATGAGTTAGACTCACTTTTGTCAATGCGATCTGCAGCAATGCCGTTGTCGAGAAAATACTTTATGGCTTTGCGGTCCAAATCTTTAATTGTGGCATGCTCGTTAGGTATATCGTCCCAAGAACGCCCCATCCTCTTCAAAACAAATTGTTGCAAAGCCGAGCCATTCAATTCCTGCATTGTGCTACCACTACGACAATAATATTTACCTCTAAAACTGATAGGAACATTGCTGGGCTCAATGCCTATGCTGATATAATCGAGGTCATCCTTGTGGTGCAGGTTCACATCGGCCACGATGCCCATATAGTTGACCACCTTATTGGGAATGTCTTCGAGAAGTTTCTTGGCATCTTTTATGCCGACAACATTTCCGTTGTCGTCGATGCCAATATAGATGGTGCCGCCTTGGGCGTTGGCGAAGCCGCATATCCATTTCAGGTACTCGTCCTTCCAGGACTGCTTGTATTCCACATTTTGAGATTCCATATTTCAATAACGACTGTCGCCACAATTTATTGCGTCACCAACAAAAAGCCCACGGCTATATATTGCAATTCTAGATAATCAGTTGGGCTGGATTTGCAGTCCAGCCCAACGAGAAGAACAAGGGAATACCGAACATCCGCTACGACGGATCCTGCGCCAGGTGCAAACTCTATCACCGCATTAGTTCCACCGCGCTGAAAGCATTCTCCAAATGCTCTATATGGGTGCCATCCGGCGAAGCCACCACCGAGATAATGTCAAACCGCACCTCCTCCTCACGCCGGTGCTTCGTCACGTATGCATCGGCCAGGCGGATGTACGCCTTCTGTTTCTTATGGTCCACAAACTCCTCCGGATTGCCGTAGTCTGTGCGGTGCCGCGTCTTCACCTCGGCAAACACAATCAACCCCTCCTTGTAGGCAATGATATCCACCTCGTACTTCCCCCGGCGCCAATTGGTCTCCATGATGGCGAAGCCCTGCTCCTCCAGATGACGGCAGGCCAAAGCCTCGCCCTGCATTCCCGTGTCGTTGTGTTCTGCCATAGCAATCGAAAATGCAAAGATACAAAATAATTTTGTACTTTTGCAAAATGGACTTTTTCCGCCAGCAGCGCACACCCACCGAAGCCGTCGCATTCCTCATGCGGCGCACGCCCATGCTGCGCATCGTGGTGGCATTGTCCGCGGGCATTCTCCTGGCCGAATACCTTCCGCCCCTGCGGCCCCGCCTCTTGACCGCCGCAACGGCAACCCTGGCCGTTCTCCTTGCCGCCGCGGCCTTTTTCCGTCGCCGTCGTGCCGACCTTGTGTTCCTGCCCTTGCTGTGGCTAACATTCATCAGTTTCGGGTGGCTGACTGCCACCCTGCACGCCACCGATCCCACCCAAGGACTGCCCGCCGACGGCTGGGGCACTCAAGGCAATCAGCCCGCCGCCTTCGTGGCCACCCTCGTCGATACACCCCGCAAGGCACCCCGCACCTGCAAGGTTGAAGCCCGTGTCGAGGCCGTCCGCTCCGGCACGGCATGGCACCCCGCCGACTGCCGCATGATGCTCTACCTCTCGCACGACAGCTCCGCCCTGCAGCTGCGCTACGGCGACCGTCTGCTGCTGCACGCCCGTCCACAGCTGCCCAATGGCGAAGAGAACCCCCACCAGTTCAACTACCGCCGCCACCTGCTGCACAAAGGCATAGGCTGGCAGGCATTTGCCCGTCCTGGGCATTGGAGCCTCCTGCCACCCGAACCCGGAAACCGCAGCGGCCTCGTTGCCTGGTCCAAGCAAATGCAGTGCCGCCTGGTCCGTCGCATACAGCAATGCCGCCTCACGCCCGCCCAGCATGGCATTGCCGAAGCTCTTCTCACCGGCTGGCGCGATGACCTCGACCCCGCCACCGTCCAGCAGTACCGCACCGCCGGCATACTGCACCTGCTCTGCGTGTCGGGGCTGCACGTGGGCATCGTGGCCTGGCTGGCGGGGCTCGGCCTTTTCTTCCTCGGCCGGCGGCAGTGGCACCGCGTGGTCAAAGGCAGCGTTCAGATAGTGGCCATCTGGCTTTTCGTGCTGCTCACAGGCATGGCACCCAGCACCCTGCGCGCCGGGGTCATGTTCACCCTACTGCGCATAGGCTACATGGCGCAGCGGCAGCACAACGCCTTCAACAACCTCTGCACCTCGGCGCTCCTGCTGCTGTTCATCGACCCATACCTGCTCTTTGATATCGGCTTCCAGCTCTCCTATGCCGCCGTTGCAGGCATCCTTTCCATGCAAGACCCCTTGGAAGAACTACTGACCCTTCCATTCGAGAAATTCGGCCACCGCTGCGTGCATTATGTCTGGAAACTGATTTGCCTCACCACCACCGCACAGTTAGGGTCAGCACCCTTTGTGCTCTACCATTTCCACCAGTTCTCGCCCTGGTTCCTCGTTGCCAACCTGCTCATCGTTCCCTTTGCAGGCGTGATGCTGGCCACCGCGCTGGGCATGGTAATCCTTGCAAAACTGCCCCTGCTGGGCAGTGCCGCCACCTGGCTGCTGAGGCAGGAACTCGTGGCCGCCGATGCCCTCACCCGCTGGGTGGGCACCCTGCCCGGCGCAAACCTCGACCGCCTCTATTGCGACCTGCCCATGACGCTGCTGCTCGTCATCGCCCTGCTGCTGCTCATCCTCCTCATCCGCTGCCGCACACGGTGGGCACTACCCGCCGTGGCGGGCTGCCTGCTCCTGGCCGTGGCGCACCTCACAGCTGTCAACGTCCGCGCCGTGCACCAGCACAGCATCGTGGCCTACAATGCCGGGCGGCACCTGGCCGTGGAATGCTTTGACGGAAGAAAAAGCTATCTGGTATGCGACGCCGACGTGGCGCGCAACCCCGGCATAATCAGCTACCAGCGCGACGGGCTGGTGCTGCACCGCCGCACCGCGCAAACCACCGTGCTGCCCGTCGACACGGCCTATGCCGACACACGCATTGCCTTGAACAATCACACCCTGCGCTTTGCCGGATGCCGCCTGTTTATCCTCGACAGCACCGCCGTGCCGCCAAGTGGCTGCCGCTACGATGCCGTCGTTGTTGCTCCCGGCACCCGCGCCGACACCTCACTACTCCGCACCCGCTGCAGCTGCGACACACTGCTGTACCGCTACAAATTCACCGAACTGCCGATGTAGGCCCAATCCTTCTCCCATCTTTAAACCATGACAAAACGTCCGTTTTTCGACCCTGAAAGGGAGAAAGAAGGGAAAAGGAACGAATAACGAGTGGAGAAGGAACGACGCTACAACGACGCTAGGACGTCTCAACGCCGAAGGATCACCCAGACCAGATAGAGCGACAAAAGGAGCAATGCTGCGCTGTAGGCTTTCGGCCATATAGCACTGATTATAAGAATAATGGCAATTATCAAAAGCATCTTCACGGCCACCTGTTTGCGCTCGGGGAGCGACTGCATGGCCAGGCGGATGCGGGTGCGAAAATCATGCCATTTTGTCAGCATCCGTTGCCACCACTGGCTCAGCCAGCCCACTCGGTTTCCACGGTGATCGACGGTCTCGGCACGGACGGTGGGCATCTTCTTCACCCTTACGTCAATCTTCTTGCGGTAGACCTTCCCTGCCATGGTGACGGCGATGGTGAGGTGGGTGCGCCCTTTGGAGCGGTTGAGACGGAAACGCTTGGTGCCACTGATTTCGAGCGGGATGTCGGTTTGGCGGTAGCCGTTGTCGATGGTGAGCGTGACGCTCTCGGCGCCGTCGCACTGCCAGGAGAGTTCCACCACGTCGCCCTCGGTCACCGTGCGCCGGTCGATATTGAAAATCATTCTGTTCTTATCCATATCCAACCAGTCATCAACTTCCGTGCCAACTCCCGCCAGTTGATATTCTAAAGAATCGCCCTTTAGCTTGTTCTACTTGTCTTGTTTTTTCTTGTAGTGGACGCTCACCGTGGTGAATATGAAGACCACGGGGATGAAGAAGTAGATGTTGCCCTCGATGCATTCGACGGCCAGCATGGTGACCGCCTCGATTCCCACAAGGAAACAGAGGCCGACAAAGATGCAACGCCAGGGTTTGTGCGTCGCGACGATGTCGTGAACCGTTTTGGCGATAATCATCAGCACCATCACGGTCTGGTACACAAGCATAATCCATACGCCCGTGATGGGGGCAAACACATCGGCCACACCGGCTACTGAAACGCCCAGAAGCATCACGAAAATAACAGGTTGCCACTCCATCCATTCTTTTTCGGTCATGCCCATGGCGTCGCTCAGTTTGCCCACCAACTGCATCAAAGATGTCATGAATGAGTAAACCACGTATGTGAGCAGCAGTTCGCCGAGCAGCGACCAGCCGAGGCCTACGATATCGCGCTGGCAGAACCAGCCGACACTGATTTCCTTGCGGTGCAGGTCGACGTCCTCAAACAGCGGCAGGTCATCGGAAAAACAGTAATAATAGGTGGAGACTATGGCAAGACCCACCAGCGTGTAGAGCAGAGGGTAAAGGTTGCGTTTGTCGTATTTGATGATTCGGTAGGTGGTCACATGCATGGCAACAGCCAGTACAAGAAGGAGAATGGGAATTGCAATGGGATGCAGCCCCAGCGGATTGCCGTGGTGAAGGCTCAGCAATTCGGGCAGATTGGACATCGGTGCATTGGCGTTGATGTATTCGGAAAGACTCAGTAATAACATGACAATATTAAAAAAAAGATGTGTGTATTATAACGCATTAACATTTTTTTTATTGTTCTGTCTATCACAAAAAAACACCATAAGTTTGTAGAAACGCAGAAAAAGAAGTATTTTTGCAATTGAAAAACACAGGTTTGCAGACTTTGCTGCCTGATATAGTAAACAGAGAAACAATAACTAAGAACATGAATATAAGATTGGAGCAACCCCACGACTACCGCGAGGTGGAGAACCTGACGCGCGAGGCTTTCTGGAACGTCTATCGTCCCGGATGCACCGAGCACTATGTGCTGCACTGCTACCGCAGCAATCCCGACTTTATCCCGGAGCTGGACTTGGTGATGGAGGAAGAAGGCAGAATAATCGGGCATGTGATGTTTTCCAAAGCTGAGATTGTGTTGGATGACGGGACAGTGTTCCCCTCGTGGACTTTCGGGCCCATCAGCATTCATCCCGACTACAAGCGCAAGGGCTACGGGCTGGAGCTGCTGAACCATGCCCTCGGGAAAGCCAAGGCGATGGGCATCGGCCTGCTGAGCATGGAGGGCAACATCGACTTTTACCGCCATGCCGGATTCGGCCTTGCCAGCAAGATGGGAATACACTACCACGCCGAGCCGAGGGATGCCGAGGTGCCTTATTTCCTTGCACAGGAGCTTATCCCCGGCTATTGGGGCAACCGCGAAGGCACCTACTGTCCTCCCAAGGGTTACTTTGTGGCCGACGAGAACCCCGAGGCTTTCGAGGCCTACGAGGCCACCTTCCCACCGAAAGAGAAACTGCGCCTGCCGGGACAATTGGGCTACGAAGAAGAGACAATGCAGCCATGACAGAAAAACAGCACAATACCGCACAGGGCCCGATACATTACTGGACAAACGACATTCGACCTGAGAGGCAGTCGCTTGTCTTCCTGCCCGGATTGACGGCCGACCACCGTCTGTTTGACAGCCAGGTGCGACGGTTCGAGCCTACGCACAATGTGGTGGTGTGGGATGCACCGGGACATGGTGCCTCGCGGCCTTTCAGGCTTGATTTTTCGCTTGACGACAAAGCGCGCTTTCTGCACAGCATCCTTGCCGCCGAGGGCATTGGGCGGCCGGTGCTCGTGGGGCAGTCGATGGGAGGGTATGTGGCGCAGCGCTACCTCGAGCTATTCCCTTTGGAGGCAAGTGGATTCATTTCCATAGACAGTGCGCCGCTGAAACGGCGTTACGTCACACGGGCTGAACTGTGGTTGATGAGGCATGCCGAGCCCATGTATCGTGCGTTGCCGTGGGGCATGCTGCTGAAAAGCGGCCCCAAGGGATGCAGCATGACTGGGCACGGGCAGCGGCAGATGCTGGAGATGATGCAGAGCTACACCCAAGATGAGTACTGCCGATTGACAGGGCACGGCTATCGGATGCTGGCAGAGGCCATGGACTGCGGACGAAGCTACGACATACCCTGTCCGGCGCTGCTGCTGTGCGGGGAGCACGACAGAGCGGGGTCGAGCCGGAGCTACAACCGCCGCTGGGCGGCAGGAGAAAGCCTGCGTCTGGTTTGGGTTCCCGCTGCCGGGCACAATTCGAATGTGGATAATCCCGACTTTGTGAATAATGCGATTGCCGATTTCCTGCGCGGGTTATGACTGAATCGGAGATATACAAAGGACTATCTGTGCTGACCAAGAGTCGGGACAAGTGGGAAGAGAACATTCCCTATGTCTCGTCGCTCTTGGAATCGGAGTCGGTCAAGATTCAGGCCAAGGCGCTGTGGCTGCTGGGCGAGATGGGGCTGGCTTTTCCCCACAAAGTGGGTGACAGCCTGCCGGCCATTGCCTCGTTTCTCGGCAGCCGGGAGCCGCTGCTGCGGGAGCGTGCGCTGAACGCCCTTGGCAGAATAGGGCGCGGGTGCTTCCCGCTGGTTGAGCCCTATTGGGCTGGGCTGTTCCGTTTTGCCCATGACGGGGAGGCCAAGGTAAGGCTGGCATTCATCTGGGCGTCGGAGAATATCGCCACCAATACGCCTGACCCCTACGGTGACCACATGGCGGTGTTCGCCGGGCTGCTGCACGACAGCGACGACCGTGTGCGGATGGAGGCGCCGGAAATGTTCCGCGTTCTCGGCAAACGCTGCCCGGAGTTTGTGGAACCCTGTCTTGACACCTTGCAATGGATGGCAGAGCACGACGCACACCCTGTTGTCCGCATACACTGTGCCGGTGCCATCCGTGTGATAGAAAATTGAAAATTAGAAAAAAGTTTGTATCTTTGCACTCGATTCCGAGCGGAATGGATATCGTTTAGGGGTGCTACAACTGTTTGTGGCTGAGATTACACCCTCGAACCTGATCCGGATAATGCCGGCGGAGGAAACAACTATGAGAAAACAAAACAACACCCGTGGCCGCTATCTACACAAGACCACCAGACCCCGTGCCAAGCAGATGATAGCCTGCTGTGCACTGACCGCAACCCTGTTTTGCGGCAGCCTTGCCGCCCAAACCCCTCAGCGCGACACCGTGCGCACCCTCGACGAGGTAATCATACGCGATGCCCGTGTGAGCAACAAGGCACCGTTGACCACTTCCACCATCGGCCGCGACGAGCTGGACGATGCGCGCGGCAGCGTGAGCCTGCCCTATATGCTGGAGGCGCAGCCTTCGGTGGTGGCATCGGGCGAGAACGGCACCGTGGGCGCCACAGCCCTGCGCATCCGTGGTGTCGATGCCACCCGCATCAATGTGAACATCAACGGCATCACGCTGAACGACCCAGAGAGCCAGGCAGTGTTCTGGTACAATATCCCCAATCTGGGCGGCATGGCCGAGAGCATGCAGATTCAGCGCGGTGTGGGAGCCTCGACAGGCGGCAGCCCTGCCTTTGGCGCAGCCATCAACCTGCAGACACTTAATGCCCAAAGCAAGCCCTACGGCTCGGCAGACATCGGCTTCGGCAGCTGGAACACCAAGCAGTACAGTCTCAGCGGCGGCACGGGCATCATGAAGAGCGGCCTCAGCTTCGACTTTGCCTACAGCGGACTCACCAGCGACGGTTTCCTGCGCGGCGGCGGCGCCGACCAGCAGAGCTTCTTCGGCAGTGCATCGTGGTACGGCAAACGCACCCTCGTCAAACTGCTCACCATCATCGGCAGCCAGACCACGGGCATCACCTGGGACGGAGCCGACAGCGCCGACCTGAACCGCGACCCGCGCTACAACCCGTCGGGCGAATACGATATGGACGGCAACACCATGTACTACCCCAACGAGACCGACAACTACTGGCAGCGGCACTACCAGCTCTACGTATCGCACCTGCTCACCGACCGCTGGAGCATCAAGGCAGCCTTGAACTACACCCACGGCGACGGCTACTATGAGCAGTACAAGGCTGAAAAGAAATTCTCGAAATACGCCATAGACCGTAGCGGAACAAGTGACTTTGTCACCCGCAAGCAGATGGACAACAACGGCATCACAGGCAACGTGGCGGCCAACTACAACGGCGAGAAACTGACATTCACGGCAGGCAACACACTGCTGTATTTCGACGGCTTCCACTTCGGCAACGTCATCTGGGTGCGCGACACCGCAGCGCACGTGAAGAATCCCTACGAGTGGTACCGCTACAACGGCACCAAAGTGGACAACAACGTGTATGCCAAGGCCACCTACGACTTTTCAAGCAACCTGAACGCCTATGCCGACCTGCAGCTGCGCACGGTGAACTACAAGCTGCGCGGCACCGCCGACGACCTTTTCACCATGGACTTTGACCAGAACTACCTTTTCTTCAACCCCAAGGCAGGCGTGAACTACCGCATCGACGACCACCAGCGCACCTACTTCGTGGCCGGCATCAGCAACCGCGAGCCCACCAAGAGCGACATCAAGGACGCCATTGGCAACGGCGACACCGTGAAGGCCGAAACCCTGCTCGACCTGGAATTAGGCTACCAGATTGCCCGCAGCCGCTGGAGCTTCTCGGCCAACCTCTACGCCATGCTCTACAAAGACCAGCTGACCCCCAACGGCAATATCAGCAGCAGCGGCTACTCCCTCATGGAGAACGTGGAGAAGAGCTACCGCCTGGGCATCGAGCTGCAGGGCGGCGCACGTGTCACCGACTGGTTCCGCATGGATGCCAACGTGACACTGAGCACCAACAAAGTGGTTGGCTACACTTTTGCTGACTTTGCCGACGGCAACGATGGCCCGCACATGACCACCCGCAACACCGACCTTGCCCTGTCGCCCTCGGTTGTCGGAGCCGCCATCGCCACGTTCAACCCCTTCCGTGGTGCCAAGCTGCAGCTGATAGGGAAATACGTCGGCAAACAGTATGCCGACAACACCAGCCGCGAGTGCTACGCCATCGACCCCTACTTCCTGCTCAACCTGCGCGCTTCCTACACCTGGCGCCTGAAAGGCGGCAACGAGATTGAGGCGCAGCTGACAGTGAACAACCTGCTCAACCACCAGTACCGCCTCAGCGCCTGGGTAGGCGACTGGTACGACGACTGGAGCAGCGAAACCGCCGTCTATTACTACCACAGCCGTGGCTGGCTGCAGCAGCCCGGCCGCAACTTCATGGGCAGAGTGATATATCGTTTCTAAAAGGGAATAGGAAATCCTAGGACTTCATAGGATTTCCTAAGAAAGCCTATCTATCAACAATAAACCATGAATCTCTTTGAGGTTATCGGAGCCGCCATCGGTCTAGCCTATATCGTGAGCGAATACAGGGCAGACCGGTGGTTCTGGCCCCTCAGCCTGCTGATGTCGCTGTTCTATATCGTCATCGACTTCACCTCGGGGCTCTATGCCAACGGATCCATCTGCTGCTACAACTTCATCATGTCGGTCTACGGACTGCTGGTGTGGCGCGGCATCGTGCAAAGCAAAGACAAGACCGAGCGCCCCATCACTTCGTGCCCGTCACGCTACTGGCCGTGGATTGTAGGAGCCGTGGCGCTGCTTACGGTAGTGATGCAACGGGTGCTGGGAATGATGGACGAAAGCCAATACCCATGGCTCGACGGCTTCTCGTCGGCGCTCTCAATCGTGGCCATGTGGATGCTGTCGCAGAAATACTGGCAACAATGGATACTGTGGCTCATTGTGGAGCCAATCATGATAGCCCTCTTCTGGATGACGGGCAACTACGCCTCGGCAGTGCTCTATATCGTCTTCGAGGTCTTCTGCGTACTGGGAATAATACGCTGGAAGAAAGAATCCGTCAAATCATCAACTTGAGCAGGTCCTGACCTATGTCGTGGCGGTAGTAGCAACCGTCCCATTGGATTTTCTCCACCTCCTGATACGACTTCAGCAGAGCGGCAGGCATGGATTCGGCCAACGAAGTGACGCAAAGCACACGGCCGCCGTTGGTGAGCACCTGTTTGTTGTCGGCAAGGCGGGTGCCGGCATGGAAGACCGCCGAGTCCTCTACCCTGTCCAAACCGGTGATGACACTGCCCTTGGCATAATGGCCGGGATAGCCGTCGGCCACCATCATCACGCACGCTGCCGCGCGCGGGTCAACATCCACCGAAGCCTGGCGCAACGTGCCGCGCCACACATGCTCGAACAGCTCCACCACATCGCTCTTGAGGCGGGGGAATACACTCTCCGTCTCAGGGTCGCCCATGCGCACATTGTATTCGATAACGTAAGGGTCAAGATTGCCTGTGCGGGCGTCGCCCACAGCCATCAGCCCCACGAAGATAAAGCCCTTGTAGGGGATGCCGTCCTGATGCAGTCCCTTGACAGTGGGAGCCACGATGCGCTCTTCCACCTTGTGCATAAACTCCTTGTCGGCAAACGGCACAGGGCTCACCGAGCCCATACCGCCCGTGTTCAGACCTGTGTCGCCCTCGCCGATGCGCTTGTAGTCCTTGGCGGCAGGAAGGAGTTTGTAGTGTCTGCCGTCGGTGAGCACAAAGACACTCAGTTCCACACCGCTCAGATATTCCTCCACCACGACCTTGGCCGAGGCATCGCCGAACTTGGCACCCACCAGCATCTCCTTCAGTTCCCTCTGGGCTTCGTCCAGACTGTCGAGAATCAGCACTCCCTTGCCAGCGGCCAGTCCGTCGGCCTTCAGCACATAGGGTGCCTTCAGTGTGGCGAGGAACGCACACCCCTCGTCGAGAGTCTGTGCAGTGAACGTGCGGTGCGCCGCCGTGGGGATGCCATGGCGTTGCATGAAGTCCTTGGCAAAGTCCTTGCTGCCCTCCAGACGGGCGCCTTCCCTGCCGGGGCCTATCACCATCACCTGGCGCAGATCCGAGCAGGACTGGAAATAGTCGGCAATGCCCTCCACCAACGGAGCCTCAGGACCTACCACCACCATACGCACATCCTCGCTGACGACAAAAGAATGGATAGCCTCGAAATCCGTCGGCTGGATATTGATGTTGCGGCATTTGGGCATAGATGCCGTGCCGGCATTGCCGGGAGCCACAAACAAACGGGTGCAGCGACTGCTTGCCGCAATATTACAGGCCATGGCATGTTCACGCCCGCCCGAACCAAGTAGTAGTATGTTCATATCACATTTTTTTTCTAAAACAAAATGCAAAGATACAGAAAAAAATTGAGAAATGAGAATTGAATTATTGCTTGAATGCTTGAATGTGTAAATGCTTGAGTAATTTTACTGCGCCAGCCACTCAGACAATCAAGCAATATATAATCACTCAAACAATCAAGCAATCAAGCAATCAAGCAATCAATACAGTCATCAACCTTCACCCAATGTAAGGCCGCTGTAACGTCGTTCCTTTTCCCATATGTTTCCCATTTGTTTCCTATCGTTTTCCCTTTCAAAAGGGAAAAATGAGGTAAAAATAACGAATAACGAGTGAAAAAGGAACGACGTTACAGCGAGAACAGCTATGGGCTGCGTGGGAAGCAAAAATTGAAAAAAGAGAATTATAGGGATTGTAAAACCACATTAAACACCTAAACCCTTCCCTCTCTAAAACTTTTATACCCATAAAAGGCTCCATTTCAAAAAAAAAATGTACTTTTGCAAATAGAATATTTATATATGGGACTCTTTAAGAATCTTTTTTCACGTTGTAAATCAACGGACGACATAGACTATAGCATGAAATATCTGATTGTGGGATTAGGCAATGTGGGTGCCGAATACGAGGATACCCGTCATAACGCGGGCTTCATGGTGGTCGACTCCCTGGCACACGGAGCCGAGGCACGCTGGACACTTGAACGCCGCGCCTACCGCACCGAAATAAAAGCTAAAGGACGCACCCTGATACTTATCAAACCCACCACCTATATGAACCTCAGCGGCGAGGCTGTCCGCTACTGGCTGCAGACGGAGAGAGTGCCGCTGCAGAACCTGCTCATTGTCGTGGACGACATAGCACTTCCGCTGGGTACCCTTCGCATGAAAAAACAGGGTGCCGCCGGGGGACACAACGGCCTTCGCAGCATCGAGAGCCTGCTTGGGACCACCGAATACTGCCGTCTGCGCATAGGCGTGGGCAACGATTTCAGCCGCGGCCACCAGATAGAATACGTCCTCGGCGCGTTCACCCCCGAAGAGCACGCTTTGCTCGACACAAAGATAGACAAAGCCTGTGAAGCCGTCAAATGTTTCGCCACACTGGGACCTGACAGGGCTATGAATCTCTACAACGGATGAATCTGGCAATCGACATAGGCAACACTTGGATGAAATGGGCGCTTTTCGACGGTGGCCGCATGTCCGACCACGGCACCGCCGAGGCCTCACAACTGGCCGAGGTGTGCCGCAGCCACGACTGGCAGCGGGGCATCCTGTGCGCCACGGGCGCCTGCGACCTCGACCCATTGGGCAGCATGGCGGGTGCACTGCACATACTCTCTTCCCGCTCGCGCCTGCCCATAGCCATCGACTATGCCACCCCCGGCACTCTCGGCCCCGACCGCATTGCCGCCGCCTGCGGCGCATGGAAGGCTTTTCCGGGTCAGAACAGCCTTGTTATCGATGCCGGAACATGCATTACCATTGACTTTGTCGACAACACCGGCACCTACCGTGGAGGGGCCATCCTGCCCGGAATAACCATGAAATTTCGCGCCCTGCATACTTTTACAGCCAAACTGCCGTTAATAGACAATATAGACGCTGACACCGCCATCCTCACAGGCCGTTCCACAGACGAGTCCATCCTTGCCGGAGTGCTCTCTGCCACACGGTTTGCAGTGGAGGGATTTGCTGCCCGATACGCCAAAGAACACGGCGACATGCAGGTGATTCTGACCGGGGGAGACGCCGGCCGGCTATGGGGTTCGGGGCAGTTGCACATCCCGTCGTGCAGCCTGTGCCCGTGGTTGGTGTTGGACGGACTAAACGAGATACTCAACGCAAATGAAGAATAGACATATACACCTTATTGCGCTGGCAGTCCTCATGGGCTGTCTGCCTGTTGCACAGGCCCAGAACGGGTTTAACGTGCCCTTTTCACAATATGGCATAGGCCTCAGCGACATGCCCTACAACATGCCCTCGGCATTCAGCCTAGGCGGTGCCGTGTACAGCCGTGCCGAGCGGAACGTAATCAATCCCTTCAACCCAGCCTCCTATGCCGCCGTGGAGAACGAGAGTTTTGTCTTTGACATCGGCCTCAACATCCAGAGCTGTGTGCTGCGCAACGATGCCAAGAGCCTGACCGATGCCGACGGCAACCTGGCCTATCTCACCGTGGCATTCCCCATCACGCGCTGGTGGAAAACCTCTGCTGGACTGCTCCCCTACAGCACAGTGAACTATGAGTCGGTGCAAACGAAATATGATGTCAACACACTGTGTGACGTAAAGACTATCTACGCCGGCAACGGCGGTGTGTCGCAACTGTACTGGGGCAACGGCTTCAATATTGGCAAACGGCTTTCGGTGGGTTTCAACATCAACTATCTGTATGGCACCATCACCCGTGCCATCACCTACGATTTCCAAAACAACGACAGCACCTATTGCATCAACTCGCGCAGACAGAAGAACACCTTGGTCAGCAATCTGCTGGTGGATGTGGGTCTGCAGTATTTTCAACCGTTGGGCAGCCAATACACCCTGCACTTCGGTGCAACGGCGCGCCTGCCCCGCAACATGAAAGTGAAAGACCAGTCGCTGGCCTACACTTTCCTCACCTATGCCTCGACGGAATATCTGTTCGACACGGTGTTTCCGCAGCCCGGTGAATCCGACACCTACAAGAGCGAACTGCTGCAACCCCTTGCCATAGGAGCAGGCATTGGTCTGGAGCGCAACGAGCTGTGGGAAGTGGACATTGACGGATACTATTCCCCCATCAGCGGTTTACAATATAATGAAGACCCCTCCTACAATCTGTTCGGAGCCTCGTCGCTCCGGTATTCACCCAACTGGCGTGTTGCCCTGGGTGCTGAATGGAAAGGCGACCCCACCTCGGGCAGCTACTGGGGACGTATCGGGGTGAGCGCGGGAGCCTATTACAACCACGGCCGCCTGACTCTTGCCCCCGTATCCTCCAGCAGCGAGGAAACCACAATGATTAATGAGATTGGCGGTGGCGTGGGATTCCGGTTTCCTATGCGCAAAGGACGCTCCGTATTGATGCTGGCCTTAGGCTACAGCAGCATCGGCACCGTTGACCTGCTGCGCCGCGACGTATTCACTGTGGGCATATCAATAGGCTCCTGCGAGCGCTGGTTTGTGAAACGCAAATACAATTAATTCACCTTCTCATAAAAGAAATAACAATAAAACTATACTAACAATAAAAACCAATAACATTTATCAGACATGAAGACACTGAAATTTGTCATTGTAGCGGCAGCCGCCATCAGCATGAGCCTCGCCGCCAACGCCCAAAGCAAATGGGGCGACACCCCTGACGACAGCATCGCTTGCATAAGCAATGTGTCACTTTACCAAGAGTTCTACAAACAGAAGAGTTATACCGACTGCTATGAACCCTGGCGTCAAATCCTGAAACACTGCCCCCGTTTCGGCAAGTCTGTCTACCAGCGTGGCTCCACCATCATGAAGGCCATGATCAACGCTGCCCAGACAACGGAAGAACGCGATGCATACATCAACGAACTGATGGCCATGTACGACCAGCGCATCCAGTACTTCGGCGAAGCCGCCACTGTCAAGGCCATCAAGGCATACGACCTGAGCGTGCTGCGTCCCAGTGCCATCAAGGAAGTGTATGAAATCTATGCCGATGCCATTGCATCAGGTGCACACCAGCTCGACGAGAACTATGTAACCCTTTACTTCAAAGCCACTGTTGACTATGTACAGGCAGGTTTTGCCGAACCCACTTTGGTAATCGACAACTACGACATCGCCAGCGACCTGCTCGACTCCCTGCTGACCTTGAATGTCGAGGCTGACGACAGCGTCAATGCTGCCAAGATTCGCACCTACATCGCCAGTGTGGAATCCGTCTTTGCCCCCTACGCTTCCTGCGACCAGCTGAACGAGATTTACCAGAAGAAATTCGAGAATGACCCCAACAATGTGGCCATGCTGAAGAAAATCACCGGCATCATGATCAAGAAAGGCTGCACAGAGAACAACCAGCTCTTCTTCGACGCCACACAGAAACTCTACGAACTTGAGCCTTCGCCCACCACGGCCATGCGCATGGGCCAGATGTGCTGGAGCAAGAAACAGTACGGCAAGGCTGTAGAGTATGTACAGGACGCCCTCAAGAGCCTCACCGACAAGAAAGACCGCTATCGTGCCTATGTCATCCTCGGCCTCTCCTATGCTGGACAGGGCAGCTACAGCGCCGCACGCACTGCACTCTTGAATGCCGCTGAACTTGACCGCACCAAGGGCGAGCCCTACCTGCAGCTGGCACAGGTCTATGCCATGAGCAGCCGCAGCATCGACGACGGCATGGGTGGACGCTCGGCTTACTGGGCAGCTGTTGACGAGGCACGCCACGCCAAACAGGTTGAGCCCACTGAGGAAATCATCGGCATGGCTGACAAACTCATCGGCATCTATGCCGGCTACTTCCCCAAGAAGAACGACGCTTTCATGCTCGACCTTATCGACGGACACAGCTATGTCATCCCCGGATGGATTGGCAAGTCCACTATTGTCAGAACACGCTAATGGCAGTTCTGAACATACAAGCTAAGTCAAGAGGCGGGGCAATAGCCCTGCTTCTTGCCTGTTTATTTGTATCCTGCGGCAACGACATCGAGAAGACCAAGATGTTCGAGCGCAAAGAACTACCTGAAAGCACTATCCACAATGCCCATATCCAACGCAGCGAGGAGGGCAGGCTGCAGCTACTCATGGATGCACCGCTTATCGAGAAATACACCGTTCCCGAGGCCAAGACTCTTTATCGCAAAGGAATAAAAATGCGATTCTTCGATGGCTATAACAACCCCACCGGCATCCTCACCGCCCGCTACGCCATGACCTACGACAAACAGGACATCACCATCGTGCGCGACAGCGTGGTGATTATTGACCTCCAGCGGGGCGACACCATCTATCTGAAAGACCTTACATGGAACGCCATGGAGCACCGCGTCTATTCCGAAAATCCTCTGCGTTCCAAAAATGGCAAGAGAATAACGCTGGGCGACAGCTTTGAGAGCGACGACGAATTCAGAGAACCACACATTATCCACCAACGAGGCACACTGGAATGGAAGGAGGAATGACACGCAAACGGGGCTATCTGTGGCTCACTATCCTGTTGACAGGAATCACCATGACATGCTTAGCGGTTCAGCCCAACGGCACCGACCCGAACCTGCCACCCCTGCCCGACGACACACTGCTCTCCCCTCCTTCAGAAACCATCTCCGCCTCCCCCGCATCCTCCTCTTTCTATCAGACACAGTATCCTAAAAAATCATTGTCATTTGAGCTGAACACCGCCGACTCGCTCGACCTGGTGCAGCTCTACAATATCGGGCCGGTCATCGCCCGCCGCATTCTCAAATACCGCTCCCTGCTGGGCGGCTATGTGCGCAAGGAGCAGCTCCGCGAGGTCTATGGCATCGACTCTGCACGCTACAACGACATCGCCCCCCACCTGACCGTTGACCCCTCCCGCATCACACCGATAGATATAAACACCGCCGACATCGACCGGCTGAAACGCCACCCTTATCTCGACTATTACCAGGCCAAGGCCATCATACGCCTCCGCGAAGAGAAGGGTGCCTACGCCGGTGTCCGCGACATTCTCAATATCCCGATTATAGATTCCGAAACATTCACCCGCATAGAACCCTATCTGATATGCAATTCACAGCCGAACAAATAGCCCGCAAACTAAAGGGCACCGTCGAGGGCGACCCCAACGCCTTGATATGGAAACCCTGCCGCATCGAGGAGGTGGACGAAGGGGGCATCACCTTCCTCGCCAACCCCAAATATACGCATTATATCTACGAGCGCAAGGCGGCCGCCATCCTCATCGCCCGCGACTTTGTGTTGGAGCATCCCGTCGATGCCACCCTTATCCGTGTAGATAATCCCTATCTGTGCGTGGCCAAAGTGCTGCACATGTTCAATTCAGCCGACAAGCCCAAGCGTGGCCGCTCGCTGCGCAGCAGCGTCCATTGCACGGCTCGCATAGGCAAGGGCTGCTACATCGGTGCCTTCGCTGTGATAGGGCGTAACACCGTCATCGGCAACAACGTGCAGATTTACCCGCAGGTGTATGTGGGCGACAACTGCCATGTGGGCGACAACACTATCCTGTATCCCGGCGTAAAGGTTTACCGCGAGTGCACCATTGGCAACCGCTGCATCCTCCATGCCGGCGTGGTGGTGGGTGCCGACGGCTTCGGCTTTGCCCCCACGGGCGACGGCTCCTACAACAAGATTGACCAGATAGGCAATGTGGTCATCGAGGACGATGTGGAGATTGGTGCCAACACCTGCGTCGACCGCGCCACCATGGGCTCCACCATCATCCACCGCGGTGCCAAGATTGACAATCTCTGCCAGATTGCCCACAATGTCTCTTTTGGCAGCAACACGGTCATGGCCTCGCAGTCGGGCTGTGCCGGCAGCGGCAAGGTGGGCGACAACTGCGTTATTGCCGGACAGGTGGGCATCGTGGGCCACATCACCGTGGGCAACCGCGTCACCATCGCCGCCCAGTCGGGTGTGACACGCAATGTGGGCGACGACGCCGTCATCCTCGGTTCCCCGGCCATGCCCGCCGACAGGCAGAAGAAAATCTTCGTCATGCAGCGTAAGCTGGAGGAAATGTACAACGACATCCAGAAACTGAAGAAGTTGAAAGTTGAAAGTTGAAAATTGCTGCCGCACCCGGATAATTCTCAATTCTCAATTCTCAACTCTCAATTCTCAACTTAGTACCGGAATGAAAGCACACAAGATACTCCTCTTTATGGCTTTGGCCATTGCCCTGCTGGCAGGGGTGTGCGTTCTTTTTCCCGCCAAGGGTGTGCGGATTGCCGACCGAAATCTGCGCTTCCCCACACTGACCAAGATTCTCAACCCGCAGCGGGAGCTGGACATTGCGGCCTATCTTGCCCGTCAGGACTCGCTCAACGCCGTCCTCGACACGCTGCAGGACTCCATGGACTTCTTCCGTCAGCAGCTCGACAGCAGCGACACCCGTTTCTGGTTCCCCAACGACGACGACACCTTTTTCGACACACTCTTTGCCCAGATGGAGAAGACCCGCAGCAGCGGGCGCACCCTGCGCATTGAACACTACGGCGACTCGCAGATTGAGATGGACCGCATGAGCGACCGCCTACGCACCTATATGCAGGACCACTTCGGTGGCGGCGGCCCCGGCATGGTGCCTTTTGCCACGCTTATCCCTTCCTACTCCGTCTCCACCTACGGCAGCGGCAACCTCGTTCGCCAGTCGCCCTTCGGCGACAGTATCGTGGTGCGTGCCAATGGCAACTACGGTCCCATGGTGCAGGATTTCCGTGTCGAGGGTGCTGCCTACAGTTCCATTACCGCCACCACCCACCGCAACCGCGATGCCCGTCTGCGGCAGTTCTCTCGGTTCAAGCTGATTTTCTGCAACCGCCCGGGTCCGCTCAAGGCGGTGTTCTCCGACAGGGGCAGCCACACTTCCGACACCCTGCAGTGCGAGGAAGCCGGTGTCCACGCCTTCAGCTGGCAGGTCGATACGGCTGTCACATCCCTGCGCATCTCCGTCAGCGGTGCCGCCGACCTCTACGGCATACTCGTTGACAACGGCCCCGGCGTGGCAGTGGACAACATACCCATGCGCGGCTGCTCCGGCCACCAGTTCACTCAAATCAACCGCGACCAGCTGGCCGAAGCCTACCGACTGATGGACGTGGGACTCATCATCCTGCAGTTCGGCGGCAATTCCGTGCCGTATCTCAACAATCAGAAATCCATCGATGCCTACTGCAAGAACATGGGCATCCAGATTGACCGGCTGCACCAGTGCTGCCCCAATGCCCTGATTCTTTTCATAGGGCCTTCCGACATGAGCAAACGCACCGAGGAGGGAGACCTGCTCTCCTACCACTGGCTCCCCACCGTGATAGAGAGCCTGCAGAAGACCGTCACGGCCCACGGCGCCGCCTACTGGAGCATCTACCACGCCATGGGCGGACAGAACTCCATGTCGGCATGGGTGAACCAGGGGCTCGGCAGCGGCGACTATATCCATTTCTCCCAACGCGGCGCCGACATCATGGGCGACCGCTTGGCCAAAGCATTCGACAATATGTATCATCTTTACCTCATGAGAAAGGAGGCCGGCAATGTTCAATAGCCCCGTGCCCAAGCCGGTGATACTCCCGGCAGTGCTGATTACAGCCCTGCTGCTGTGGGCAGGATGCTGCCACTCGCAGACTCCCGCACCCGACTCCAAGGAGGGGAAGCAGTATCCCTTCATCCGCTACGAGGCCAACCAGCTGCACTACGACAGCACCTCGGCATGCATGCAGCTCTTCCTGCGCAAATGGCACCGTGTCACCACCACGGGACAAGGCTCCGTGAACATCATCCACATAGGCGGTTCGCACGTCCAGGCAGGTGTGTTCCCCAACCAAGTGCGCACCAACCTCCTGTCCAGTCACCCGTCGCTGATAGGAGGCCGGGGCATGATATTCCCCTACTCCGCCGCCGCCAAATGCAACAACCCCGACGACTACAAGGTGCACTGCGCCGAGAAAGTGACGCTGACGCGCAACGTATATGCATCGCCCGAATATCCGCTGGGCCTTTGCGGCATTGCCGTCACCGCCCGTGACGTGCCCACACGCATCCAGATCCTGAACACGGAAAAGGGCTTCGACTACCGCACTACGCACATCGTGATACTGGGGCAGTCCAACCAAGGCATCGTGCCCGCCATCAGCTACGAGGGGCGCGATGTGCCGCCCTCCTATATCGACACCGCCACCCACCGCTTTGTCTTCAACCTGCGGCAGCCCGTCGATTCCTTCGACATTGTCCTGCCCTGCCAGAAGGGGCAGACCTTCACCCTCACGGGTGTGTGCCTCGGCAACCGCAGCCCCGGCATCTCCTACCATTCCATCGGTGTCAACGGCGCCGCTGTGCCCGACTATCTCAAGTGCAGCCTGTCCGACGACCTGAAACTGCTGCGACCCGACCTCGTCATCTTCGGCATCGGCATCAACGATGCTGCTGGCAAGGACTTCGACACGGTGGCCTTTAAGAACAACTATCTCGCCCTCTGCGATACCATACGCAGCGTCAATCCCCACTGCGCCTTTATCTTTGTCACCAACAACGACAGCTACCGCAAGACCGGCCGCCGCCGCTATGCCGTCAACAACAACGGACCCCTGGCACGCGAGGTCTGCTACCGCCTGGCCGACATCACCGGCGGAGCCGTGTGGGACCAGTTCGAAATCATGGGAGGCCTCAAGTCCATGGAGAAATGGCAGAAAGAAGGTCTTGCCCAGAAAGACAAGGTGCACTTCACCCGCGCCGGCTACCGACTGATAGGCAACCTGCTTTTCGAGGCCATGCAGAAGGAGTTTGCCAAGCCTCTGCCCGCAGTCATGGAAACCCCGAAAGCCCCGGCAAAGAAACCGGCTCGCAACCAGCGCGGCAAGGACAAGCGCCGCGTGACTATACAAAGCAAACCCTCATCCAACAACTCCAACCCGGACAGTGACAGATTTCCTTACATACCTGACTAACCTCTTTGCCTTCGACAGCTCCCATCC
>JAEEGH010008214.1_pt1 | contig 24769 bp, 19 predicted proteins | sample 9134181 | NCBI WGS metagenome assembly JAEEGH01 (sample SAMN16246544, study PRJNA631951) | gut metagenome | biome: gut microbiome; feature: rumen; material: DP-attached | host: Bos | place: Iran: Karaj | collected 2018-10
AGGATACGGTGGTGCTCCGGATGGCCTCGGTCCCGGATCCGGCCCGTTCGGCGGAGATCCGCGAATACTTCCAGCTGGACACACTCTTTGCCGCCGATGCCCCGACCTGGGACAAAGCCCTGGCCGTCGCGCGTTTCGTGGCGACCAACATCCCGCACAACAACCAGCGGATCCAGCCGGAGAAGCGCAATGCCATCGCCCTGTGGGAATACACGAAGAACGTGGAACCGGCCTTCAACTGCCGGCTGCACAGCATTATGCTCTATGAGATGCTGAGTTCCATCGGGCTGGAAGCCCGTTTCATCACCTGCATGCCGATGGACAGCAACGACACGGACTGCCACGTGGTCAATCACGTCTGGCTGCCCGAACTGGGCAAATGGGCGATGCTCGACTCCGATATGGGCGGCAATTATGCAACGGGCGAAGACGGCACGCCGCTCTCACTGCCGGAAATCCGCGAACGTTACATCCAGGAGAAACCCGTCTGGTATCATCCGGCTTTCTGCCCCGACGGGGACAAAAACCCCGAGACGTTCTACTATGCCTATATGGCCAAAAACGTCTATTGGTTCAGCTGCTGGGAGACGCTGCACTACGACCAGGAACCGGGGGACGGCCGGGACCGCGGCCGCTACGTCCATCTGGTCCCGACCGGTTTTGAACCTTTCGGCGCCTCCTCCGGCGAAATCATCACCTCCGACGCCTCCCAGTTCTGGGCAGCGCCCGGGGCTTAGACCAGCGAGCCGGGCTCGATGTGGTGCAGGAAAGCCTCGGCGGCTTCGCACTGGCACTCGATGCCGCGGAAGCGCTCCATCGGAGCGTGCCAGCCTTCCATCACTTCTTTCAGGTCCTGGCTTTCGTGGCAATAGCTGGCTTTGTACTTGCGTTCCCGGGTCGCGGTAATGTCCACCCAGTCGGAAGGATGGAACATCTGCGTCTGCGTGCCGGACATCACTTCGAAATAATAGAGCTCGAAACTGCGGCCCAGCCGGCGCCAGGCGTCGAGCACGAGGATGCCGCAAACCGCGTGGTCGCGGTGTCCGTCGATGGGCCAGTGCGTGATGACCACGTCGGGCTTCTCACGCTCCAATAGTTCGCGCATCTCGCGATAACGCTCGAGATTGACTTCGGTGCTGCCGTCGATCTGGTTCATGAACAAGGGCCGGGCACCTGTTACGGCGCAGGCCGCTTTCGCTTCTTTTTCACGGATGGCCGCCGCCTCTTCGTGAGTCTTGCCGGGAATGCCGGCTTCTCCGCGTGTGAGATAGACGCTCACCACTTCGTGTCCGGCGTCGGCCAGCAGGCACATCGTGCCGCCGGCAGCCGTCTCCGGATCATCGGGATGCGCCCCGATCACGAGAATCTTTTTCTTTCCTGTATTCCCGGCCACGGCCTGCTGGCCGCGGGCCAGCGGAATGCCGCCCAAAACTGTGAGCGCCGCGGCGCTTCCGGTAGCTTTCAACATCGTTCTTCTGTTCATAAACGGTTGTATATTATTAATTTAATTGCAAGTTACTTTTACGGGTTCGGTATTGAATCCCCGGACTTCGATGACCACTTGTGGTTCGTCGTCCGGGACCCGGTATTCCAGTTCGCGCGTCTCGCCGGGCATCAGGTGGATGTAGTTGTCCGACCAGAGGGTGGGGAGGATGCGGGAGCCGTCGTCCCGCCGGGCCGTCAGATGAAGCATCAGGGCCGGCGTTTCAGAAGTGTTGGTCACCAGGATCTTCTCCGTAAGGGCTTTGAGTCTGATGTCGGCCTGCGGCAGGGTATTCAGTACTTTCAGGTTATCCTCTTCCCGGGGCAGGATGTAGTCGTTCTGCGATACGAGCTGATTCCCGTCGTAAAGGCGTAAGCGGAGGATGCCCGCTTCGGGCCGCGTGTCAGCAGCGGGAAGGACAGGTGTATCGAAGCACGGAACCGTACTGTCTTCCGGCGCGTCGACCTGACTGGAGTGGACCGAGATGATATTTCCGAAGCAATCGGAGAACTGCACGTCCACGCGGAGGCCGGCGCGGTCTCCTGCGCTGTAATTGACCACTTCCACGCGCTCTTCCGAAGGGTTCCACTGGATGTGAAGCGCTTCGCAGGCCTTGCGGCAGGCGTAGTAGGAGGCGGGTGTGTCTCCGTACCAGTCGTAGGTGCAGAAGGCCATCGAAGGCCAGGCAGGATGGCTCATCCACAGCAGCAGTCCGCGGCGGAATTTGCTGCGGCTCTCGAACATCGAGCGGTAGCCTTCGTAATTGACCCATTGGGCGCGTTCTGCGAAAGTTTCACCGTCGGGCGAAGGACCGAAGAACGACTCGACCGCGTCGATGAAGGTCTGTCCGCGCTGGGCGCTTTCCAGGGCGAAATCGTGGATGCCCCACATCCGCGACGGCGGCCAGGCTTCCGAAGGACGCATCATCTGCACCAGGCTCTCCCAGTTGGGGAAGTTGGGCATACCCCGTTCGCTGTGGAACATCAGGGATTCGTTCCGGAACCAGGGGACCTGTTCGTCGAGTTGCCAATATGCTTTCGATGGCAGGCGGAAATAAGGGCCCCGGCCCGAAACCTCCCCGTCCGCCGAAGAAGAGATATAGTAACTCTCGGGATTGTCGCGGGCCACCAGTGCGCGCAGCGCTTTGTCGAGCGTGGCCGGGGGGAATCCCTCGTTCCGCCCGCACCAGAGCAGAAGGCACGGGTGGTTGCGGATGCGCCGCATCAGGTTTTCGGCATTGTCCATAAACAGGGCTTCGTCGTAAGGATCCGGCCCGTCGGCGGGATTTGCGAGCCAGAAATCCTGCCATACGAGAATACCGTTGCGGTCGGCTGCTTCGTAGAATTCTTCGTCACCGACCTGTCCGACCCAGTTCCGCACGAGATTGAAGTTCTCGTGGCGGTGGAGTTGCATAGCAGTCTCATAGCTTCCCGGCCCGGGCTGCCGAAGGTTGCTCTCACTGAATCCCCAGTTCCCTCCGCGGCCTACCAAGCGCCTGCCATTGATCCAGATACGGAGATTTCCTCCATCAGCATTGTAGGTAAACAGACGCACGCCTGACTGGAACGAGAGGCTATGGCTGTCGCCGGCGCGCATCGTTACGGTGTAGAGATGGGGTTCTCCGTAGCCGTTCGGCCACCAGAACTTCGGATGCTCAAGTTCCAGATGCGTCGAGACAGGGAGCGTGCCGCCGGCCGGTACGGTGACTTCCTGCCGGAACGGAACACCGCCATAGCTGCCTTCCCACACGGTCCCGACGGGCTGGCCGGAGTCATTTACAAGTGTGGCTTCCAGATTTATCCGTACCCGTGTGGTGTCGATCTTCGGCGGCAGGGTTTCCAGCACGTTGAATCCAAAACTGACTTTCGGGTCCAGGATGCGAACGGGGCCGTAGCGCTCCAGCCGCACATCGTTCCAAATGCCCGTTTCACGGCCGCGGATGGTCGGGATCCAGTCCCATCCGATGGAGGCGTGGAAGGTGGGATTGTCGGCGCCCAGAATGCCGCCGTTGGTGGCGCAGCGTTCCTGCGTATTCTCTTTGGTCATACCGGGATGTTCCGGCGGATAAACGGTCACTTCCAGTACGTTCTCGTCGGCAAGCAGCGGCGTGATGTCGAACGAGGCGTCGGTGAAAGCGCCTTCGATGCGACCGACCTGCGTGCCGTTCAGCACGATGTCGGCCTTCCAGTTGATTCCGTCGAACTGTAGCCGGATGTGCTCGTCGGCCGTGCCGCTGCGCCAGCCTTCCGGTAATTTGAAGCAGGTACGGTACACGAACGGCGAAAGGAAGTATGAATCGCTGATATACAGTTGGTTGTCGCTGAAATTCGGATCCGGGAGGATACCGTTGTCAAGGTAACTCACCAGCACGGTACCGGGCACTGTCGCGGGAATCCAGGCCTTCGGATCGCCAACCTGTGACAGGCGGGCCAGTTTCCATCCGCAAGAGAGGTCGATATGATCGGCGTATACGGGATTTTCCGGCTCTTCCGCACGGACGGCGGCGGCTTTTTCGCCCAGCACTTCCATTTCCGTCAGCACATAGGGCTTGCCGTCGACCGATCTGTCGAGCAGCAGCCTCACCCAGCGGCCGTGGCCGCGCACCTTCAGGGTGTCGCAGCGCACCGCCTCGGAACCGTCGAGTACGGCGATGTCCCGCCACGATGTCGAATCTTTGCCGACCTGCAGCATGCCGCTGGCCGGTGCGTTCATCCAGTGCAGCACCACCTCGTCGAATTTCTTCGCTTCGTCACCCAGATCGACCGCAATCCATTCCCGGCCGCCGGTCGCACTCACCCACGCGCTGTGGAAATGCTCCGAGGTAAGCATCGGCAGCAACTGCCCGTCGCGGTAGAAGAGCCAGGTCTGCCACACGATTCCGCTTGCTTGCGGGATATCCACCACGAAGCGCCATCCTTCCGGTGCCACACGCTGCGGCGCTTCCCATTCCAGACGGATGCCCCGCCCGGCATAATTGCCCTTGAACTCCCGCACCGGGATCCACCGGCCTTCCGGATCCAGGCATTGCAACTGCGCCGAATAGGCGGCCTGCCGGACGCCTTCCGGCAACGTGGCGGCCAGCGCCACCGTCACCCGGTCGACCGGCTCCGTGAAACCGTGCGTGCGCAGGGAAATTTCGGCTGAAGGACCTTCCACGGCGACCGATGTCCATTCGCGCGGATCGAACAGCATGTCGTGTTCGCGTTTCGACAGCGGCGATCCGCCGTTGCCGCATACTTCTACCCAGCAGGCGGGCTGTGTCTCGACGATGCCGTCGACGGCCAGTTGGGCCGTGGCGTTGTAATCGATGGAACTGGAGTGCCAGGCGGGTCTCAGACGGGCTAGATTTGTCATAGGTTCGTTGGCGGAGCAGGCGCTCAGGGCGGCTGTCGACATCAGGAGTACGACGAGCCGCAGGAGGTTGGACGGAGCTTTCATACAGAAAGCGAAGATAGCAAAAAAAACGCTATATTTGAAGGTTGATCGATAATGAAAAACTACGCGATATGAAGAAGTTCGTCAAAATCCTGCTGCTGCTGGTCCTTGTTCTGGTCCTGGCCGTCACGCTCCTGTGGCAGGGTGAAATCCGCACCCTGCGTACGGTGAAACAGGTGGGTGGCAATCCCTATCTTTACACGATGACGTATCAGGCATCCTACGATCTGGACGACGTGATCGCGAAGGAGGTCGATACGAACGCCGAACTGCTGGATTATGTGGTCTCCCGCATCGGAAAGGGCATTCCGCTGAAGATCGGCAGTTCGCAGGTGGCCGATGAAAACGGCGAGCTCAAAACGTTCAGCTGCACCAGTTTCCAGGCGGCGCAGGCCGATGGGGACGGGTATTGGTTCGGCCGCAACTACGATTATTACAAGAACCCGACGCTGGTGACGTTTTCGCATCCGAAAAACGGCTATGCTTCGATCGGCGTGTCCGATATGTCTCACATCGGTTATGGGCTGGAGAAACTTCCGGCCGGATTCCTGAGCCGTGTCAACTGCCTTGCGGGCATTTACGCCCCGGTCGACGGCATCAACGAGAAGGGGCTCTGCACCTCGGTCATGGCGCTGCCGCATCAGGCTTCACAGCAGGACACGCCGAAAAACGACGTGGGTACGACGATGATCATGCGCCTGTGGCTCGACCGCTGTGCGACGGTGGAAGAGGCGCTGTCCCTGCTGGAAACCGTGGATGTCCGCCACGACGCGATGGTGGGAACCGGCTATCACTATATGGTCGCCGATGCGTCGGGCGATTGTGCCGTCGTCGAATTCGACAAGGACGACGCCTGGAAAACCGTCATTGTCCGCAAGCAGCGCGACACAAGCTGTATGCTGGTGACCAATCATCTGCTGAATCCGAAGCATTATACCACCGAGCCCGACAGTGCCGTGGGGAATCCGCACAGCCGCAGCTGGTGGCGCTATGGGGTTGCCGGCGATTATCTTCGCAGCCACGGCGGTATCCTGACGATGGAACAGGCGCAGGAGTGCCTGGCGATGGTCCACTGGGTCGATCTGCCGATTCCCGGCGGCCAGGTCGAGGATACGCAGTACAGCAATGTGTACGACCAGCAGAATCTCACCCTGTCGCTCCGCAACTGGAACGACTACGCTACGACGCACACTTTTTCGTTGAAATAGGGAAGGCGCTTCAGTCGCCGCAGATCTCCTGCATCTGTTCGTGCAGCGAGACGATGTCGCCCAGAAGGTTGTAGAGCGCATCTTCCGAGAGTACGCCCCGCTTGAGATCCGTCGGGACGAAGCCGGCTTCGTCCATTTCGAAATCTTCCCGCCACGCGCCGCTTTCCAGATAATCCGTGAGGCGGTCGATATCCACTTTGACAGTTTCGTATTCGTCAAGAGCCTGCATCAGGGCACGGACGGCTGCTTCCGTGCGGTCGAACGCCGCTTCCATCGCAGCGATGCGCTGCAGGTTGAATTCATTCATTGTCATTTTTTTTGTAATATTGCAGGATATTCGAAAATCAAATATACAAAAAATATGAAAAAGATGGTTTTCTTATTAGCCGCAGCCGGGCTGGTGCTCGGTTCGTGCGGAACCAAACAGCCCGAAAAAGTGGCTGGTATCAACTACGATTATATGGACACGACGGTCAAGCCGGGCGACGATTTCGCACAGTACTCCACGGGGCACTGGGGCGATTTCAACCCGCAGCCGCCGGAGTATCCTTCCTGGGGCGCTTTCACGAAACTCCGTGAAGACAATACCAAGACCCTGGCCGGCCTGATCCAGGGACTCGCCGCCCAGGACAATGAAAAGGGCAGCATCGCCCAGAAGATCGGCGACCTCTACAATATGGCCATGGATTCCACGCGGCTGAACGCCGACGGCGCTGCGCCGCTGAAGGCCCACCTGGCCGAGATCGACGCTATCAAGACCCGCGGAGACCTGTTTAAATACTGCGCCAAAGAGCACGACAACCTGCTTTTCAGCATGTACGTGGGCGCCGATGAGAAAGATTCCAAGAACAACATCGTCTCCATCGGCCAGGGCGGCCTGACCCTGCGCAACAAGGAGTACTATTCCTCCAAGGATCCGCAGAACGTGAAGGTCCGCGAAGCCACGAAGGAGCATATGAAGAACCTCTTCGTGCTGGCCGGTTATCCGGAGAAGGAAGCGGCCGCCAAGGTCGCCCGCATCTGGGCCCTCGAGACCGAGCTCGCCGCCACGCACTACTCGATGGAAGAGCAGCGCGTTCCCGAGAAGAACTACCACAAGATGAGCGTCGACGAACTGATGAAACTCTGCAAGCCCTTCGACTGGAAGACCTATCTGAAGGATTACCGCTACGACAAGACCGATGTCGTGGACCTCGGCCAGCCCGAACCGGTGGCCAAGGCCTGCAAGATGCTGATGACCACGCCGCTCGAGACCCTCAAGGACGTCTATCGCTGGCAGATCATCAGCGGAGCCTCCTCGCTGCTGTCCGACGACTTCATCCAGGAGAACTTCGAATACAGCCGCAAGATCTACGGCACCCAGGACATCACCCCGCGCTGGAAGCGTGCGGTCGGCCTGGTGGACGGCCTGATGTCCGACGCCGTGGGCCAGATGTACGTGGAGAAATACTTCCCCGCAGAGGCCAAGGCCGAGATGACCGACCTGGTCGGCAAACTCCAGAAATCGCTGGGCGAACGGATCAAGGCCCAGGAATGGATGACCGAAGAGACCAAGGCCAAGGCCCTCGACAAACTTGCCGCCTTCACCGTGAAGGTGGGCTATCCCGACAAGTGGGACGACCTCACCCCGCTGGTGATCGATCCTGAAAAGTCGCTCTATGAGAATGCCCGCGCCGCCACCGAGTTCTACTGGAACCTGAACTACGGCAAGCGCTACAACAAGCCCGTCGACAAGGACGAGTGGCTGATGCCCGCCCAGATGGTCAACGCCTACTACAACCCGACGACCAATGAGATCTGCTTCCCGGCAGCCATCCTGCAGCCGCCGTTCTTCGATTTGAATGCGGACGCCGCCGCCAACTATGGCGCCATCGGCGTGGTGATCGGCCACGAGATGACCCACGGCTTCGACGACCAGGGCCGCCTCTACACAAAGGAAGGCAATCTCGAGAACTGGTGGACCGAGGCTGACGCCGAGGGCTTCAAGAAGCCTTGCGACGCGATGGTCGAGTACTTCAACAGCCTCTGGGTGATTCCGAACGACCTCCACGCCAACGGCGCGCTCACCCTGGGCGAGAACCTGGCGGACCACGGCGGCCTGAACATCTCCTACAACGCCTTCCAGATGTGGCAGAACGAGAACGGCCGCCTGAAAGACGACAACGGCCTTACGCCTGAGCAGCGCTTCTTCCTGGCCTATGCCAACGTATGGGCCGGTACCACCTCCGAGGAGATGCTCCGCTACAATACCATGATGGACGTGCACTCCGTGCACTATCTCCGCATCAACGGCGCCCTCGCCCAGTGCGACTACTGGTACGACGCCTTCAACGTGCAGCCGGAGGATGCTATGTACGTGGCTCCCGAAAACCGCGTGAAAGTCTGGTAGCGATCCTATGAAACGGAATACTTTCCTCTGCATCCTGCTGCTGGTGCTTTTTTCCGCATCCGCCTGGGCCCAGCGTGTTCCGATGTCGCCGCAGTACTGCCCCGTACCGCCGGTCGACAGCACGCTGGTCCGCGGCGAAGCGGCACGTGACAACCTCTGGCCTGGCTTCGGGACGGGTTCCCGCCGCCAGGCTGATATGGATGCCGCGACTGCTTTCAAACTCGTTGACATTGCCGGCGTCACCCTGACCGGCGTCGGTGTGATCGGTGTTGCGGCGACGGCGCTCCAACAGGGGATGCGTTCCAATGCCGTACTCAGCGGCCGTTCGAATGTGCCGTATTTCGTGTTTGGCGGTATTGCTGCAGCGGGCGTGGCTACGCTCACCACATCGCGGATCCTGGCTGTCAGGAAGGCACGCGCCTACGATGCGGTGGTCTTTCCGACCGCCGTGCCAGGCGGTGCCGGCCTGGCGCTCAGTCTGCAGTTCTAGGAGTTTCCCCGCTTAGAAGCGGTAGCACAGCGCGAGGCGGGACTGCCATTCCTGTGCACCGAAACGATGGAATTCCGGGTCCGAACGTTTTGACTTGTTGAACGATACCATCTGATTGACCATTCCGCTCAGGCCGATCGTCCAGCGTGCACCCCAGCGGTAATAGAGCCCGGCGCGCGCCGTCCCCGTGAAAGCAAGACGGCCCATCGGATGCTTGGTGCGTATCTTTTCTTCCAGCGTCCGGTAAGTGGAGGAATCGAAAAAAGTCCACATCGGTACGGCCGATGCGTGGATCAGCCAGTGTTCCTGTCCCAATACCAGATTGTAACCGTAACCCGCGCCGAGGGAGAAGCGGTGGTAGAAGATGGTCGGAACTGCGAGCAGCGACTCGATCGAGGTGTGGCGCGAAAAGATGACGTCGCGTCCTGCGGCGAACACGTCCCAAACTGTCCACGATGCACCGGCAATGATGCTTCCGGCGCTCCGTCGCTGGATATTCGACTGCTTCATCGCGGCGCCTAAAGAGAAATTCGAATTGAAATTATAGAGCAGATCGAGGTTGCTTGCAATCAGGGTCAGGTCGTCTCCGTCGCTGGCAATGATCTTTGTGTCGGGCAGGGTAACCTGGCCGATCAGGTTGTTGGTCGCCCGGAGACTGTACTCAAAACTGAAGTGCCTGCCGTAGCTCGAAAGGCCGAAGTCGAAGCCGAGGGTTTTCCCCAGTCCCTTCGAATAACTCAGGGCCACCCCGCGGTAGCCCAGGCTGATGCCGACACGGTTGCTCATTCCGGAAGAAAGATGGATGTCGCCCAGGCCTTGCGTCGTAATGCGCATTCCGGCCGTGTTGCCGAACAAGCGCACGTCCCAGCGGTAAGGGTATGGGTGTACGAAGCTCGTGTCGAGTTTCGCCGTGGCTTTGTCGGCCCGCATCTGGAAGAAGCCGTCCAGGTCCCGCAGGAAACTGTCGCGCTGCTGGGCGGATGCGGCGCTGGCAGTCAGCAGCAAGAAGAAGAACAGGATTTTTTTCATTTTTCGGGCTTTGCTGAGACAAAAATAACGAAAAACCCCGAAAATGCATTATTTTTGTTGCTTGTACTAAAACCGATTTTCGATGAGAAAAACCATCATATTCTTCATCGTTCTCTTTTTTGCGTCCCTGGGCGCTGTCTTTGCACAGCAACCGGACAGTCTCCTTGTGTGGGAGATGAACGAAGAGCACGACGATTCCGATTCGACGATGATGCTGGTCCGTCCGATGGACACGCTCGACACTCCCGACAAGTATGTGAAGATCGTTTTGTTCAACGACCACACCTGGGACTATATCGAACTGGAACGTCCTGAGATTGACACCACCGGCCTGTTCGAGGACTGGGACATCGAGTCGATCCACGCCTATCGCGACATCAAGATAGCCGACCTGCCGGAATCCGTCGACCTGCTGCTGATCGACTCCGGCCATCGTTTCGTGGCACCGATCATCGGACGGCGCAGTTCCACTTTCAAATACCGGAAAGGCCGTCCGCACAACGGGATTGACATCCCCTTGCGTGTAGGTGATACCATCCGCAGCCCGTTTGACGGCGTGGTGCGTTATGTGGGTGGCGGCAAAGCCACGGGCGGTTACGGCAACTTGATCGTGGTGCGTCATCCCAACGGACTGGAGACCTATTACGGACACCTGTCCGAACGTCTGGTCATGGAGAATGACCTGGTGGCCGCCGGCGAGCCCATCGGCCTTGGCGGCAGTACGGGCCGCAGCACCGGTCCGCACCTGCATTTCGAGACGCGCTATATGGGAAAGCCGTTCGATCCGGAACGCGTGATCGATTTCGACAGGGGCACGATCCGCGACACGATGCTGACCCTGAAACGGCATTATTTCAATGTCGGGTCCCACTACGGTATGACCGACAAGCAGTCGAAGGCCGTGACGGATGCCGTGTACTACAAGGTCAAGAAGGGAGACACGCTGGGCAAGATCGCTCAGAAACATCATACGACGGTCAACGCGATTTGCCGGCTTAACGGTATTTCCTCCAAGAAGGTGCTTAGGATCGGGCAGCGGCTCCGCGTCCGCTAGAAGCGTCACGTCCGGTTTGACCGGACGCCTATTCCGGTTCTTCGATGGTCAGGAAGCGTTCCGGACCGAGACATCCGAGAGCACGGTCGATGACCGTGCTCTTTTTTTCGTCTTTCACGTTGCCGTAGATGTAAAGCAGCGATTCCAGGTATAACGTCAGCATGGCCGACTCGTCGCGGCGGCGGAAAGCGCTCTTGTCGATCTGGAGCCCGGTGGCCTTGATGAAGGCGTTCAGACGGTCTTCCGGGAAAAGGTCGCCGCCGCGGTATAGATTGATATAGAACAGCGCGTGTCCGTGCTCCACGTAAACCGGGACGAAACCGCCCGGGAAACAGAGCAGCTCCACAGGCAGACCCGCTTCCTGGCAGATCATCAGATAGATCAGGGCAAGCACGAAAGGATTGCCGCCGCGCGTGCGGAGCGCGCCGTCGAGCAGGGCGTATCTCGGGTCCTTGAGCTGCACATCGTAGAGCGAGAAGCGGAGCCGGTGGAAAAAGATATGGTTGAGGATGCGGATGTTCTCCACGCCGGTGCGCTGATCCGACCCTTCGGCGAGATATTCCTGCGAGCAACGGAAGAACTGGTCTTCGAAGCGTTCGCGCTGCAGGGTATAGTCGAGCATCGAACTGATGATCCAGCCGCCTTCCAGCAGCGAGAGCGGGCCGGGTGTCCGGGTGGTGAAGGTACGGAAATCCTCGATGCGGAACTCCGTGTTGAGCTGCTGTGCCCGTGTCTCGATGGCGGCTTTGCGGACAGGATCGGCTTCGCGTTCCAGGCGGTTGCGGAGCGAGCGGATGATCTCCGGGCCGTAGGAGGCGAGCCGGTTGTCCACCAGTTCCGTCACCACGGTGTCACGGTCGTCGAGCAACGCGACGATGGATTCGAGTTCCTCGGGATCGATGGACATCGGATCAGGCGATAAGGGTATCGAGGACGCGCTCGAGCAGCTGCTTCATGAGCGGCTGATAGTCGGGGTTGCTTTCCTTGACGTGGCGGTTGGCGATGGCCAGGCACACGGTGGCGGCTTCGTGGCCGAGCAGGCGCGCCATTCCGGCCAGGGCGGAGCTTTCCATTTCGATGTTGGTCACGCGGTAGCCCTTGTAAGAGAAGCTTTCCAGTTTCTCAATGAGGTCGGGCATGGTGAGGGCCATGCGGACGGAGCGTCCCTGCGGGCCGTAGAAGCCCGGAGCGGAGACTGTCATGCCCTTGACCGTCCAGTCCTGCAGTTTCTCGATGAGCTTTTCGCTGGAGCGGACGAAGTAGGGGTGGGCAAACCGCTTGGGCCAGTTCATATGTTTGACGAACGCCGCTTCGAAATCGGCCAGGTTGATGGACTCGCCGTCGCGGTACCAGTTCAGGACCCCGTCGAAGCCGATGGAGATGTGGCTCAGGATGTAGCTGCCGAGCGGGATGTCGGGCTGCGCGGCGCCGCAGGTGCCGATGCGCAGCAGGGTAAGCGCGCGGTGTTCCTTCTTGGGAAGGCGGGTCTTGAAATCGATGTTGGCCAGGGCATCGAGCTCGGTCATCACGATGTCGATGTTGTCGGTGCCGATGCCGTGGGAGAGGGCCGTGATCCGGTGGCCGTGGTAGGTGCCGGTGATGGTGTGGAATTCACGCGACTGCTTGTCGACCTCGATGGTGTCGAACATCTTTCCGACCAGCGTCACGCGGCCCGGGTCGCCCATCATGACGACGAGGTCGGACAGGTCTTCGGGTAGGATATGGAGATGGAACACGGAACCGTCATCGTTGATGATCAGTTCAGAGCTGGGGATAGGTTTATCGTTCATTGCAGGTAGGTTTAAAAAACAAATATCGAAAAAAAACCGTAAATTCACAAGTCCAAAACACCGGCTTATGCGTATCAGACCTTCCATATACGTTTCTTTTGTTTTTCTTGTCCTGCTGGCGGCGGGCTGCCAGTCCACTCCGGCTCCGTACGGTACCTGTCCGACACCTGCTCAGGTAGCCTGGCAGCAGATGGAGATGAATATGTTCTGCCACTTCGGTCCCAATACATTCACAGGGGCAGAGTGGGGAAGCGGCGCCGAGCCGGAGGATGTTTTCAATCCTTCGGACCTGGACTGCGGCCAGTGGGCGGCTACTGCGCGCGCGGCCGGTTTCCGGGGCATCATCGTCACGGCAAAGCATCACGACGGCTTCTGTCTATGGCCTTCTCCCGAGAGCCGGCACACCGTGGCGCAAAGCCGCTGGCGCGATGGCCGGGGTGATGTGCTGCGCGAACTGTCCGATGCCTGTGCCGCCGAAGGCCTCCGTTTCGGTATCTATATTTCACCTTGGGACCGGAACGATCCGCGTTACGGGTCTCCTGCCTATAACGACGCGTTCGTCCATACGCTAGAGAGTGTGCTTGACGGCCGCTACGGGCCTGTTTTCGAACAGTGGTTCGACGGGGCGTGCGGGGAAGGGCCGACGGGCCGGAAGCAGGAATACGACTGGCAGCTGTTCAACGGTACGGTCGCCCGGCTGCAGCCGCAGGCTGTGATTTTCAGCGATGTGGGACCCGGTTGCCGCTGGGTGGGCAATGAACGGGGACACGCCGGACGCACCAACTGGTCGACGCTCGAGGTGGAAGGTTTCACTCCGGGTGCCGGCAGCCCGCCTGTACAGGTGCTTGGCGAAGGTACTCCCGGCGCGTCGCACTGGGCCGCTGCCGAGACCGATGTTTCCATCCGGCCCGGTTGGTTCTGGCGGGCGTCGGAAACGGAAAAAGTAAAGAGCGTACGGGAATTGATGCAGATCTATTACGAAAGCGTGGGACGCAATTCGCTGCTGCTGCTCAACGTCCCGCCCGATACGAGCGGCCGCATCGACACGGTCGATTCACTGCGGCTGATGGAATTCCGCGCAGCCCTCGATTCCGTCTTTGCCGACGACCTGGCGGCCGGTGCGAAGGTTTCCGGTCCGTCGCGCGGCCGCGGTTTCGCGCCCGCCAACGTACTTGGGACCGACTACGACCGCTACTGGGCGATGCCTGACGGTGAAACGGCTGCGGTGCTGACACTCTCGCTCGACGGCGAAAAGACCTTCAACCGCGTGCTCCTGCAGGAATACATCCCGCTCGGCCAGCGTATCAGCGCCTTCCATATCGAAGCCCTTACGGACGGCGTCTGGCGGGAGATCGCGCGTGAGACGACTGTCGGCTACAAGCGCATCGTCCTGACCGAAACGGTCTCGGCTACGGCGCTCCGTGTGGCCGTCGACGAAGCATTGGCCTGTCCCACGCTCACGCGCGTCGCTCTCTACTGCGATTCGATCTTTTGATTATCTTTGTGTCACTATGTGGAAGAAACCTCACAACTGGCTGATTGCCGCCGCTGCGCTGCTGATTATCGTCCTTTTGGGCCTGAATGTCTGTCACGCCGTGAATCCCGAGACGGGACAGTCGTATGACGTCCGCTTCGTGGACAGGCTTGTCTATATCCTTTTCATCGTCCTGTCGTTCATCCTTTCCGACGTGACGCTGCTCGCGGCGAAGAATCCGTTCCACCAGGTCTTCATCGCCCTGACCAACGCGTTCGTACTGCTGGGCTTCCAAGCCTGGATCCTCATCGATTTTTTCACCACGAAACTGCAGACCGGCCTGCGGATGTCATCGGTCTATACCCTTTCCGTCGGAGCGTTCTTCCCGCTGATAGCTGTCATCCTGCTGGCTGTCGCCGTCAAGATGGCCGCCGACGAAGGGACCGCGCAGCGTATCGCACGCGCCCTCAATTCGCGGCGCAAAGACGGTTGACGAACTGGAAGATCACCTGCGTGCGTTTGCGCAGGAGCGGATAGTCGATGATGGCCGGCGTATCGGTTTTCTTGTAGGTGTGTTCGTGGAAAGCCGAGGTGAAGAGCACGGCGGGGATGCCGGCCCGTGCAAACGGGTGTTGGTCGCTGCTCTCGTACATCATCTTGGCGAAATTCCGGCTGCCGTAGAAGGTCAGGTCGAGATCCATCTTGTAGAGCGTCCGTGAACAGATGTACGACAGGTAGCCCTGATAACTGTCGGGCAGGGTGTTCTCGCCCAGGACGATGAGATATTCGCGGTTGCGGCGCGGAGGCACCAGGTCGGTTCCCAGCATGTCGATATTGACCATCGCGGTTATACTCTCTTTTGGAATGTCGAGGTGCCTGACGAAATAGCGGCTGCCCGCCAGGTCGAGTTCCTTTCCGTCGAAAGCCACGAACAGCAGGTTCTTGCGGGGCCCGATCCCGTCGGCCTTCATCGCACAGAACATACGGGCCAGGGAAAGCAGGGCCGTGACGCCGGAGGCATTGTCGTCGGCTCCGGGATAGACAGTATGGCCCAGCCGGCCAAGATGGTCGTAGTGGGCGCCTATGATGATATACTCGTCGCTGGGTTCGAGGGCAGGCAGCAGGCCCACCACATTGCGCACGGCAATGGAATCCGCATGGCGGAAACTCTGCGTATAGTTCCAGTGCCAGGGCTTGAGTCCGGCGGCACGGAACTGCTCTACGAGGAAGTGTTCGGCCAGTTCCTTGCCCCTGGTTCCCGAGGCGCGGCCTTCTGTCAGCGGATGTGCCAGGTATTCGAGCATCGCCTCCTGCTGCGCGACGCCGACGACATTTTCATAGCCGCTCCGGCGCCACTGCGCGGACGCGTGCGGAACCTGAAGAATCAGGAAGAACACGAGCAGGGACAGAATGGCACAACTTTTATTCATTTGCTTTCAATTGCTGCGCAAAAATAGTAATTTTGCAAAGATGTTCAAAAAGGGCTTCATTATCCTCCTGCTGCTGGTTGTCTCCCTGGGGACGGCACGTGCCCAATATGACCTCGACCATTTCTATTATAATGGCCGGCAGTCGCTCATCGACGGGAAATATGCCCAGGCCATCGAGAGTTTCAACATCCTGGCCCATCTCGACAGCACGATTTACGAGGCCTATTTCTTTCGCGGCATCGCCAAATACAATCTTGGCGATTTCGTGGGGGCGCAGCGTGATTTCGACCGTACGCTGCACTTCAATCCGATTTATACGCCGGCCTATCACTACCGCGCCATCACGCTGAGCCGTATCGGGAAGTACGACGATGCACTCAAGGACCTGGAGGAGGCTGTCGACTTGCGGCCGGGCTACACCGGCCTCTATTTCAGCCGGGGCGTGACCTATTTCCTCTCGCAGCAGTTCGACAAGGCGGTCAAGGATTTCAATACGTTTATCCGGAAACAGCCCAGGGAAGGCGACGCCTATCTCAACAGGGGAGCCTGTTATCTCTATCTGAACGATACGGTCAAGGCGCTGGAAGATTACAACAAGGCCATTTCACTCAACCGCTTCGATCCGGAAGGCTATGTGCGCCGTTCACGCGTCTATGCGATGCAGGAGAAGACCGATGCGGCCATCCAGGACCTCGACGTGGCCCTGCGTCTCGACAGCACCAATACCTACGCCTTTTTCAACCGGGCCATACTGAAATATGACAAGCGGGACATCGCCGGGGCGCTTGCGGATCTCAACCGTGTGCTGGATGAGGAGCCGGGCAATGCGCTTACTCTTTACAACCGGGCTTTGATCTATGCCCAGGTCGGGGATTACCGTGCTGCGCTGGACGATTACGACCGCGTGCTCAACATCAATCCCAACAATGTGCTGGCCTATTTCAACCGTGCCGCCGTGTTTATGGAACTGGGCCGCTATCGCGATGCGATGGACGACTATTCGCAGGCTATCAACCTGTATCCCGACTTCGCCAAGGCTTATATGAACCGTTCGTATGCCAAGAGCCAGCTCGGACAGTTCACCTCGGCGAAGCAGGACTATGACATCGCCCAGCGAAAAGTCCGTGAATACCAGGCGATGACGGCCGATTCGACCGGACATGCCGCCTTTGCCGACACCGCCCGCAAATACGACCGCCTGCTCGCCCTTGACGCCGATTTCGCGAAGAAGGATTTCGACAACGAACTGTTGCAGTACCGCGATGTGGACATCCGTCTCAAGCCGCTCTATAAGGTACAGCCGGCCGACAGCGTGGCGGGATACTCGTCGATCTCCCGCAAGGTCGAGGATGCCGTGCTCGACGCATTCATCGCAAAGAGTCCGCTGGCCGTGAAGTTCTCGGCCGACGCGAAATCCACGCTGCGCGACCCGGTCCGCGCACGCGAAGCGGTGAACCGCAGCATACGTGCCGACCGCAGCAGCGAGAACCTGTTCGCCAAGGCCCTGGTCGAGGCGGAGAACCGTCAGTTCAATACGGCCCTGGTCTGTTATGACGAGGCCATCGGGAAATCGCCCGAGACCTTCTTCTACTACATCAACCGCGGGGCCCTGCAGGCCGAGATGATCGATTTCATCTCCTCGATCGAAAACAATGTGCAGGTGCTTACCCTCGACAATTCAAACACTGTCAAGACCCGTGTGCAGGACCAGGTGACCCGCAGCTACGACTATACTCCGGCCATCCACGATATGACCCGGGCGGCCGAACTCAATCCCGATTTCCCTTATACTTACTATAATCTCGGAAACCTGTACTGCCTGTCGAACGACCTGCCAGAGGCCATCGTGCAGTACAGCCGGGCCATCGACATTTTCCCTTATATCGGCGAAGCCTTCTATAATCGGGGTCTTGTGCTGATCTATCTGAAAGACAAGGAAAAAGGATGCATCGACCTGAGTACGGCCGGTGAGCTGGGCATCCAGGATGCCTACAGCGTCATCAAAAAATACTGTAAATCCGAAGAAGAACTCTAAACTTATCATCTACTGCTATGTGGCTCTGGGCTGCGGTTGGTTCCGCCATTCTGCTGGGTATCTACGACGTCTTCAAGAAACAGGCTTCGACCCGCAACGACGTCCTTCACATTCTCCTTTATGCGACTGCTCTTTCGACCGTCCTGCTCTCGCCTTTCATCATTGCCTCGGCTTTCGGGACAGGCTGGTTCGAAGGCACGGTGTTCGACGTGTCGCGGGGCAGCCTCCGCGACCATTTGCTGGTGCTGCTCAAGTCGGCCATCGTGTCGGTATCGTGGATCACGGGCCTGATGGGGCTCAAGAATCTGCCCATCACGACGGCGGGCACGATCAAGGCTTCCCGGCCCGTTTTCGTGCTCATCGGCTCTATCCTGATTTTCGGCGAGCGGCTGAACCTGTGGCAGTGGGTGGCCATCATCGTCGCGATGTTCGCCCTGTGGCTGCTGGGTCATACGAGCAAGAAGGAAGGGGTGGATTTCGTCCGCAACAAATGGATTTTCTGTATGTGGGTCGCCGTCATCACGGGTGTGATCAGCGCACTGATCGACAAACACCTGATGGCGTCGATGGAACCGATGTTCGTCCAGGGCTGGTGCAATTTCTACATTGCGCTGATCATGGCGGCCATCGTCCTCTTCGGGCGTTTCGCCAAGCGGAGTTACTATCAGCCCTATAAGCACGACTGGGCCATCTGGCTCATCGCCCTGTTTATCACGGCATCGGATTTCCTGTACTTCCTTTCGCTCCACAGTTCCGGTTCGATGCTGTCGGTCGTCTCGATGCTGCGCCGCAGTTCGGTGATCATCACCTTCGTCTTCGGCGCCATCCTGTTCAAGGAGAAGAACCTGCGTTCGAAGGGTCTTGCGCTGCTGATCCTGCTTATCGCAATGACGATCCTGGTGTTCAGTTCCCGATGAAACGCTTCCTGTCCCTGCTGGTCCTGACGTTCGCGTTTTCTGTCTCCGCAGGGGCGCAGATCCGCTATTTCAATCCGGTCCTTCACTTGGATTACAGCGATCCCGACGTGTGCCGGGTGGGGGAGGACTACTATATGACGGCTTCGTCGTTCAACTGCTTTCCGGGGCTGCCGGTTCTGCATTCACGCGACCTGGTGAACTGGACGCCGGTCGGGGCGGCGCTGACCGGTTATGGGGAGGATTTCCGTACTTCGGTCCAGCACGCCAACGGCGTCTGGGCCCCGTCAATCCGCTATCACGACGGCTGGTTCTACATCTTCTGCGGCGATCCCGACCGGGGTATTTTCATGGTCCGGACGCAGGATCCGCGCGGCCGTTGGGAAGATCCCGTCTGGGTGGTCCGCGCCAAGGGCTTCATCGATCCCTGTCCGCTTTGGGACGAAGACGGCCGCGCCTGGCTGTCGCACGCAGCGGCCGGCTCCCGCGCCGGCCTTAAAAGCGTAGTGTTCGTGGCTCCGATGTGTCCCGACGGGACGCGTCTGCTGGGCCCGTCGCGCATCGTCTATGACGGGCATCGCACGCAGCCCACGATTGAAGGGACGAAGTTCTACAAACGTGACGGTTATTATTACATTTTCGCTCCTGCCGGTGGCGTCAAGAACGGCTGGCAGACCGTGCTGCGCTCCTGTCATCCTCTCGGCCCCTATGAGGAACGCATTGTGATGGCATCCGCCCCGGGCACGATCAACGGTCCGCATCAGGGCGGCTGGGTGGATACGCCTTCCGGCGAAAGCTGGTTCCTTCATTTCCAGGACAAGGGAGCCTACGGACGCATCGTACATCTTCAGCCGATGAACTGGCTTGATGACGGCTGGCCTCTTATCGGCGAAGACCCTGACGGCGACGGCGTCGGCCAACCCGTCAGATCCTGGAGAGCTCCTTATGGCATCCCGAATGCCGTCCCGACCGCCGCCGACGCCCTGCCCGGCTCTGACGTCATGCCCGGCTCCGACCGGGCATCTCCCGGCCCCTACGGCCTGCCGCTCGATTGGCAGTACCCCGCCGTACCCTCGCCGTATTGGCATTATGCCCTGCCGGGAGGAGGAATCCGGCTTTATTCTGCAGAGCAGGCGAATAAGTGGCCGGATTGGCGGCAGATGAAGAATCTGCTGTTGCGGAAATTCCCGGCCGAACGGTTTTTTGTTGCGGCTAAACTCGTGTTCCATCCCAACCCCCAACTGGACGAAAGGCAGGAATCGGCGGGTTTCCTCGTTTCCGGCGACGAACTGGCGGGTTTCAACCTGGAGTCCGCCAGGGAAGGTGCCCGGCTGCACTATTTCGTCAGTCGTCCGGAGGGTGACAAGGTAGTGGATGAGGTTGAAGAAGAAACCGCCTGGATTCCGTACGATGGAAACCGCGAAGCGACGTTATGGGTTCGTCTGGAGGTCCGGGCGAAGAATCCCGCGACTACATCTCCCGACGTAGTCACGATACCTGTTCCCGATGCCATCTGCCGTTTCTATTATAGTCTGGACGGGAAACAATATGCTGAAGCCGGCGCGCCTTTTACAGCCAGGCCGGAGCAATGGATCGGATCCAAATTCGGATTCTTCTGCAACCGCTATGCCCCGAAGAACGACGCCGGCTGGCTTGACATCCTCGACCTGCGGGTCGTCCCGGAATATGATCCGCTGGAAGGGTTCAACTATGACGAAGCGGAGGTTCCCGAATACGAATTGCCCGAATTGCTGCGGCTCTCGAACGGCAATCCGGTAAAGGACGTCAGAACCTGGGAAAAACAACGTCGGCCGGAGTTGCTCAAACTCTTTGAGGAACAGATGTATGGCATTGCCCCGGCGGCGCCGGCCGCATTGCATTTCCGCCTCTTGTCGGAAGATCCGTCGGCCTTCGACGGACTGGCGACCCGCAAGGAGGTGAAAGTCTGTTTCGACGAAGCCGAAACGGAATATCTGACGCTGCTGCTATATGTCCCCAACAGGCAGCCCGGCTCCTCGCTCAAACGCCGGGCGCCGGCTCCCTGTTTCCTGGGCATCAACTTTTTCGGCAACCATACCACGTCGACCGATCCGGATGTCTCGTTTCCCGACATCTGCCGCTACCGTACCGATTTTAAACTTGACCCCCGCGGTTCCCAGTCACGGCGCTGGCCCATCGAGACCATCCTCGGGCGCGGCTACGCCGTAGCCACCTTCTGCTGTGAAGATGTCGACCCCGACGTTGACGACGGCTTCCGCAACGGTGTCCACGGCCTGCTCGGACCTGAGCTGCGTTCGGACAGTGACTGGGGCACCCTGGCGGCCTGGGCCTGGGGCCTTTCCCGCGCGCTGGACTATCTGCAGACGGATCCTGACATTGCCGGCGACCGCGTGGCGGTCTTCGGCCATTCCCGGATGGGGAAGGCCGCATTATGGGCTGGCGCCCGCGACCCCCGCTTCGCGATGGTCATCTCCAATGCCTCCGGCTGCGGCGGTGCGGCGCTTTCGCGCCGCCACTACGGCGAAACCCTCCGCCGCATCAACATCCGTTTCCCGCATTGGTATTGCGGCAACTTCCACCGCTACGGCGACAACGAATCGGAGATGCCCTTCGACCAGCACGAACTCCTGGCCCTCATCGCCCCGCGCCCGCTATATATCGAAAGCGGCAGTGAGGACCGCTGGTCCGACCCCTACGGTGAATATCTCTCGCTCATCGCCGCCTCACCGGTCTACCGTCTCTACGGCTTCGACATCTTCACCGACCCTCAGCTACCGCCCGTCGAAACCCCGCAGACCAAGGGCCGTACCGGCCACCACATCCGTGCCGGCAAGCATGAAATCCTCCTCTATGACTGGCAGCAATACCTCGCCTTTGCCGACCGCCTCCTTTGACTTATAAAACAATAATTATACTATGAAAGAGATCGACTACAAGGATTTGCGCTTCAATCCGTTCACTCTCGTCGGTGACGAATGGATGCTCATCACCGCCGGCAACCCGCAGACGGGATGCAACACGATGACTGCCTCCTGGGGACACCTCGGCTCGTTGTGGGGCCACGACGACCCGACGGCCGTGGTATACATCCGTCCGTCGCGCTACACCAAGCAATTCGTCGATCGCGAAGACCATTTCACGCTCTGCGTCATGAATGCGTCTTTCAAACCCCAGATGGGCTATCTCGGCAGCGTCTCCGGCCGCGACGAAGACAAAATAGCCAAAACCGGCCTGACCCCCGTCTATGCTGACAACTCCGTCTATTTCGCCCAGGCCAAACTGGTCCTGATCTGCCGCAAGGTCTACCACGCCCAGCTGCAGGAATCCGGCTTCCTCGACCCGTCCATCCTCGAAAACAACTACCCCCATCGCGACTTCCACACCCTCTACGTCGGACGCATCGAAAAAGTCCTCGTCCGCGACGAAGAATACCTGAAATAAACTCTTTGTCCGGGCTGGCTAGTAGTAGTCGACGTTGTAGCGGGTGAGGATGTCCATGTGCATGAAGTTGTCCTTTTTCTGGGGCAGCTTCCGGCGGAGGATGTATTCGGCGAGGGCTTCGATGGCCAGGCGCATCTGTTCGTCGGGGTGCTGGGCGATGAGGCAGGAGACAGTGCCGTCGCGCAGGGCGTCCATATTGGCTTTGAGGTTGTCGAAGCCGACGACGCGGCGCTGGGAATCGGGATGGCTCAGCAGCCAGGGGACCAGCAGGTGGATGCGGGAGTTGAACATCACGATGTGCCGGGTGCCGGGATGCTCCCGGAACCAGGCGTCGAGCGCGCCTTCGATGCTGTCGGGATCGTTGGGGTCGATGAAGACGTTGCCCAGGATGCAGTCGGGGCTGTGCTCCAGCATATAGTCGACGAAGCCGGCGCGGCGGTTGATCGTCGGGTCGGACTGCTGATTCCGGTCGCGGCGGATACGGACGATCAGTGCGCTCGGGACGGCGAAGCCGCCCGTGAGCTGGTCGGCGCACAGGTATCCGCTCTTGTAGAGGGGCATGCCGAAGTAAGCCAGGTAGCCGTCGGTTTCTGGCTTGGAATCGATGTAGGCGAAAGGAATGCCGTGCTCGCGCAGCTGCGCGGCGAACAAGTCGGTCTCTTCCTGGAAGAGGGGTGCGATGACGACGCCGGACGGGCCGGCTTCGAGCACCCGGGCGCAGGCGGCGCGGAACGATTCGATGTCGTACTGGTCGTATTCGAAATGCTGCATCCGGACGCCGAGGGTGCCCACCGACTCGGCAGCCTTTTCAATGCCGCCGGCGGCCAGTTCCCAGAAAGTGCCCGGTTCGTGGGCGGGAATCAACACGGCCACCAGGTGGTGCTGCCCCTTGGCCAGCAGGGAGGCGTAGACGTTGGGCTCGTAGCCCAGCTCCTCGATGGCGGCCATCACTTTGTCGTAACTCCGGCGGGAGACCTCCCCACGATGGTGCAGCACGCGGTCGACCGTGCCTTTTGACAGACCGGTGCGACGGGCGATGTCGAGGATCGTTATTTTCTCGTTCTGGGCCATTCCGTAGTTTTCCGGATGCAAGTCTACGCAAAAAATATCAAATCCGCAAGAAAATCGTGAACGATAACGGGGAATTGTTGATAAATCGCATAAGATGTTGAAAATTATTTCCGTTACCGTGCACGGAAATAAAAAACTTCTGGTTTCAGCCGGAATTATCCTGCTTATACTCGGCGCGGGCAATATAGATTCATTTATCGCAGAATATAATTACAATGCGTATAAAACCGGAAAACTCGAAAAAATCGACGCCGGCTATATGCTTGAACTCGGTGACAGCGGTGTGCCTTACCTTGCGGCGCTGGCAGACGACAAAAACTGCGAAGAGAAGGCAAAAGAGCAGCTTGCGAAGTTCATAACAGCAAACTACAGCGGAACATATTCCGAATCCGATGACGGCAAAGCCGAATATTTCGTGCCGACAGTCAGAAATGAGAAACGCTTCCGGGCATTGTCTGTTCCGAAATACAGAGCGTATTCGGCGGCGGACAAGGTACTCAAAGAGCATCCTGACTTACTGAAATACACGGCAAGAGCGAATGAAAAGTATCATTTTCCGAGTTCCTACCCGGAGGAATATGTTGAAAACCCGAAATATGCGGGGCTTTGGGTTACCGCCGGGGGTGATGAGGTAGTATATGATTCGCTCTATCTCTGCAACGGGGAAATGTCAGTCAACAGGAACGGTATGGAAACCGAAGGCTTCTACTTTGAAGACGGCAATATCCTGAAAGCAGGTTATACCGACACCGACGGCAACGAAATCGAGTTTCAGATTGAATACTCCGAAGCTGAAGACCTGATTTACACATATTTTGATGATGAAACAGTAATCTGGGAAAGAATGTAAGAATCATTCCTGTAATCAAAAAACAACGGCCTGCCCCTCGCGGCAAGCCGTTTAATTATATATTACTGAAAATGCAGGGTCAGGACTCTGACGATTGCGGTGATGAGAGCTCCCGCGACCGGTCCGAAACCGTCGACGAAATAATTATAGTCAATTCCTTCGTTATTGACAACCGGTTCAGTATTCTCGCCGAGACCGAGTTCCTTAAGGAATTTAAGCATTGCCTTGGCAATCTCAACATTTCCCTTCGCGTTCGGATGGGTGGAATCCGCGGCGACAAGCTCGCCGTGACCGTTGATTACGCCTGCGAGATCAAAAATAACAAATTCGCCGGGCCTGCTCTCTTTTGCACGGTTGAGCGCGTTATTCACTCTGATAACCGCCTTGTTGAAAGGAATCCTTCCGAGTCCTTCCCATGAACAATAGACATTGTCAAAAATCAGTTTCGCGTCGGGATTAATAGCGCGGATAAGGTCGATTATTTTCAGATAATCCTCATAGATTCCCTCGGCGATATCATCAAGCTCTTTGTTGTTGACTCCGAGAAGCGCTCCTATTGTTATAAGCACCACTCTGTCATTTGCAAGATAGTTGTTTGAGCCGATGCTGAGATGAATCACATCCGCCCATTTGATTGCCTCGCGGAATCTGTCGGTATTCTCTATGTGATAAATCA